>MDTC01226850.1_pt1 | contig 37212 bp, 37 predicted proteins | sample 811181 | NCBI WGS metagenome assembly MDTC01 (sample SAMN05326644, study PRJNA326480) | marine metagenome | isolation source: seawater | place: Pacific Ocean: North | collected 2011
AGAGGCGCTTACAGATTTGATCCACCCTCTGAAAGATGTTGATGGCTTCCACCCTCAAAACCTTGGCCGATTGGTGCAGGGCAGAATGGACGGGATGCTTCCTTGCACTCCAAGTGGTGTCATGCGAATGTTGTCATGGGCTGGGATTGAAACAGAAGGGAAGACTGCAGTTATCCTTGGCCGTTCCCGAATTGTCGGCATGCCCCAATCTCTTCTTTTGGGTTCAAAAGGAGTTGATTCTACCGTGACGGTTGCTCATTCACGAACCAAAGATACAGCCAAATTATGCGCAAATGCAGACATTATCATTGCTGCAGTTGGTCGTCCAGAAATGGTTACAGAAGAGTGGGTCAAGGAAGGCGCTGTTGTGGTTGACGTTGGCATCAATCGTGTAGATGACAGTACCCGTGAACGTGGTTGGCGTCTTGCAGGAGATGTTCACCCTGATGTGGCAAAAAAGGCATCTTGGCTTTCACCAGTCCCCGGTGGAGTTGGTCCGATGACCATCGCTATGTTGATGGAAAATACCGTTCGAGCCGCTGAGCAATCAGTCGAATCTTGAAAAAACTCTTAGGTCGTTGACTTCTACCAAAGAATAACATGGACCCAAAAGCACCTCGAATTGCTACAGCGTCCCTGGTTTTGGGCGCTATTACGTGGATTTTAGCAGTTGTAAGTTTTACTCTCAACCTCGGACTTGAAGATGGCTATGGCAACGAAGAAGTTCTCCTCAGCGTCATAGGGGGTATTTTTTTCCTGATTTCTTTTTTAGCATCCCGGCCACGTGAAGAGATGCAAATGATTGAGACACTTTCTGTTGAAGAACAGTTTGCTGCAATCGAATCTCTTCCTACAAAATTCAGCCAGTCTGCAACTCAGACTGACCAATTTGGTTTTGAAACCCCTCAAGTCTCTTCCAATTCTCAAGCAGTTATCGCATCGATTTTAGGACAAAGCCAGCAAACGGACGCTAACGAAATCAGTTCAGCGATGGCCGCGCTTTCATCCGGTGAATCCGGCAAATTAGCTGCTGAATCCGCTCAGAATAATCCCGCACCTCACGCTCAAACAGCACAATTCCGTGAAGTTTTCAAAACCTCCACGACCACAGAGAAAGATTTTGAAAGAATTAAAGTTGACAATGTTCCATTACCGGGTCAGGGTGACGTTAAAGCAACTCCAGACCTACCCTGGCATCAACCAGAACATGAGTTTCAAACCTCTGGTGTCGATCACATTCCTTTACCAAGTATGGTTGTTAAAACTCCTCAAGCCGGAGTGGAGGAAGTGATAGAAAAGGCCGTTCCCATCATGCCAGATCTTGATGATTTATTGAGCCAAGAATCTCCTAAAACCGTTGAAATACCTTCAGCGCCGAGTCTTCCAAATCTTGATGATTTGTTTTGATTGAACTCCATAGTTCAATAGAGGTCGGGCTCTTGGGTTATCACATGTGGACTGAAAAGTTTGACCTTCACAGCCATTCCACAAACAGTGATGGTCAACATTCGGTTGATGAAGTTGCACGGATGATGGCAAATTCCAATGTCCGTTTTTGGTCACTCACTGACCACGATACAATTTCAGGTTGGGAGGATGCGAAAAGAGCCGCTGAAGAGGAAGGTATCGTCTTTATTCCCGGTGTTGAATTGACGTGCATGCCTGGGTTAGAGCCGAATGTGGAGGTGATGGAAAAGCATCAACGTGAACGAGCCTCGGATTCATGGCACCTGTTAGCGTATTTTCCGGACATGGTTTTTCAAAGTGAGCAACACTTGGATTTTAAAAAATGGCTTGCCCCGCTCGGAGAAGGCAGAGTTCCCCGCATGGTTGCCATGGTTGAGCAATTAGACGAACTTGGAATCTCTCTTGATTTGGATGCAGTTCTCGCTCGAGCTGGAGATTCAGTGGGACGCCCTCACTTGGCTGACGAGATGGTCAAACAAGGGTATGTTGAAACTCGGCAAGAAGCCTTCGATAAATGGATTGGTGACGGGAAGCCTGTTCACATTACTCGTGTTAAGCCGAGTATCGCTGAAGCGTGCGAAGCCGTACATGCTGCAGGTGGAATTACCTCTCTTGCCCACCCGTTGTACTACTGCGTGGACACCGGTGATTTGACGGATTTTTGCCGTGATTCAGGAGTTGATGCAATCGAATGTTTTCATCGAAGTCATCTTGATTCATACAGATTACAATTGTGGTCTGCTGCAAAAGAAGCCTCACTTGGCACGACCTGCGGATCTGATTTTCACGGAATGAAGTATAATCAAAGTCCGGGGCGTATGGCTGTTCCAACCGCATCGTTGCCTCTTCAGTTGAAAGATGCACTCACTGCTCTTGACGCGTGAGTGAATCAAGAATCAGGGCAGCCTCAAACAAGATAATGACTGGCATAGCAACCAAAAACAGCGATAGCGGGTCTGGCGGTGAAAGTAATGCTCCGAGCAAAAAAGCGCTGAACCATATGTGGCGGCGATACGAGCGTACAGTTGTTCTGCGCACGATTTTCATTCGAAGAATGAGGGTAGTGACTAACGGGGCTTGGAATCCGATGCCAGAAGCAACTGCTAGATTTGAGATAAACCCGGTATAACTCGTAAGCCTCCATTCAGTTGACAATCCTGCAGCCTGCGCATCGTTACTCAAGTATTCGAGTAGCATTGGAATAAGCCAATTCCACGCATACGCAACCCCACTCATCAAAAGAAGAAATGCAAAGAAGAAAGTCAAAACCAGTGTACTGTTCGGACGCGGAGATTGTACTTTGAGTTCCGCAAGACGTTGCCGAACTGCCAGGTTTTTACTGGCTCGCCAACCACCGTCTGCCACCAATACAATCACCATACATACCAAGCCAACTTGAGCTGCAAGTTGGACCTGCAGCAGAATGAACTCAACAGGACTGATGACGATGATATCGACATTCTCTGGTAATCGAGCAGGATCGATAAGCCAAGAGATGAATCGTTTTGTAAGTGGGAACGTCGCAATGAAACCGATACCAAATACCACTGCAAGCATCTTTATTCTCATTCTTAAGTATGTTCGAAGTGAAGCAAGGATCTCACCACCGGGTGAATCAAACAACTCATCAACAGCATTGACCAGCCTTTCTGCCTCTGCCATTGATGTATGCAGAGGGCTGACCCTCATAACACACACTCATTGTCAATGTCACTCTTGCTCCCAGAGATGTGAAGGGGTTGAGTCGTAGAATCTTCGATTATACTTCTTCAGTCTCCGTATGCGATTAAAAACAAAACCAGTCATCCATAAAGATGCTAATGAGAGGAATATTGCTTGCCCCATCAGGTCCTCGTGATAATCGTTTAAGATACGAACTTGAATCACATCACCGGAATCAGAATTACTCGGGTTATGCATCATGATGTAGTGGAAAACTTTTGGTGACTCGATAGGTATGTGGAGTGTCGATTCAGGTCCAACTGTGTGGACCTCTCCAAGACTTCGGGCGATACTCCAGTCTATTGAACCGTTTTCCATTATTGGAGGCGCAAGGTCCACCATGATGAGAACAACTTCCATAGTAAGTGTATCATCAAGGTTCGTGACATTTGAATTGACTTGCATGCCAGGGTCAAATTTCTGAATTATTTCGAAACGTGAATCCTCCGGTCCAAGTTGGAAAGAGACTCGTTCGTTCACTGTTTCAGTTTGAACTTGAACTGCCATGAGGATGGTCGTGAGCATGAGCAAGGTAACAATTCCTTCGACCAGCAAATGTTGGCGGATTTTTTTAGGCGTGAATCCCTTGAAGAAACTCCCATGATCATTCCTCAGTCGAGGTTGTAAGTGGTGAATGAATAACGCTCCTATTCCCCCAATAATCATCCCCAACGGGATGTCAATGAGCCAGTGTATTCCAAGATATAATATCGTGAATGTGAAAAGAATGGTATTGACAAGAATAAACATATGATAGCGATAGTGACGCCATTCTTTCAGAGTGATACCTTTTTCTTTTACATGTAAGTAATTGAGGAGGAGTATTCCAAACGGAATAGCAACGTGGAGAGAAGGAACGGCATTGTCTAAAGGATCGTGAGTCGCATAAAATACACTATACCATCCTTCGTGATAGAGAAGGGATTCCATCCCAGGAATCCAAGAAGATGTGACTTCAACATTAAAAAATAGATAATAGGGGACTGCAAGTGCATAAATGAGTAAATAATTCAAAGTGACTTTATCTGTCATATCTCTATCACCTGTGTAAGCGAAATACACCGTTGTAACGTAAATTAAAAACAGGTAAATGAACAAGTAATGGAAATTGAGAAACGCTGTCAGCGTATCGTTGAGGAAAAATTGTTGAATATGAAAAGTCAGTTCTCCTTCAAACGCATACACCGCTTCAGTCCAGTGCCCGGTTTGGGTTTTGATTGGCTCATTCAATCTATCCGTGAGTGCCTTCCATCGAATAATGACGAGATATCCCAATGCGTGAAGGTAAAACCGTTGGTCATGAATCACTTGCAACCATTTTTTGTAAGGAGTTCTCATTGATGTGTCATGGAGAGTAAAAATCCAGCAGATAAACGGAGTGAGAAGTAAGATGAGCCCCATCATGATTTGATACGGGTCCATAATTGCGGGGAATAGATGAGCCATATAAGCCAGTATGATTCCTTTGAACAGAAACCAGCCTTTCCAAATGGCAGGCCTTAGAAGGGGGCGCTCCATAGGGTTGCTTAGTGAGGTCAATGTGGCAACAGCCTCCCGAGAATACACTTGAAAGTCTCCGTCATGCCATCCAGCATAATGACGGGATTGAGTTTGATGTGCGTCTAACTCAAGACCAAGAGTTAGTTATCCACCACGATGTTAAAATTTCAGTTCCTAAAGGCAAACAACCGCATTCCTTTGCATGGACTGAAAATCATACTCTTGATGAATTAACATCACAAGGTTTCATCTCATTTCGCTCATTACTTGAAGATACTCAGCTTCGTTCAGAATGGGTGGATAACGGAAAGATGGGTTGTATCGAATTCAAGAGGCCTCACCCTCGTGCACTGTATGGAGGTGGATTTTTTGGTAAGAAACAACACATATCACATGTTTCTATGATGATGGAAAAGACACAAACGATTCTTCAAGAGTTTGAAGTACCTTCTGAAAATACGGTATTTTACTCCTTTCATACTGGCATGAAATCATCTGTTCAGTCTTCCAAAATTCAACGACCTTGGGCAGAATTGGTTCCCTATGTCCCTCCTTTTGGTAATTATTATACCAAAAGAGTGAGGTCTGGAACCCAGTTTTTCTTTACATCACTTGCTCGTCTTATTGAATCTCACCGGCGTTCCGGAGCATCGATGTCTCCATGTGCAATTGAGTACTTCTTGCCTCCTAAAAGTTTGATTCCGCTGGGCTTTTCCGGTGGTTTACACGGAGCCAAAGCAGCAAGATTGAGCGCTCAGCAACGTGGTTTCCCAATCTATGTGTGGCCCACTTCTCTTCATGTTGAACATGATTTGCTTTCTGCAGGCCTAACCGGACTTACGGATTGTTCGGACCCCAATATGACTTGGCTTCCATCTGGTCATGCACGCTGGACTCAACCAGGAACTCGTCCTTTAGATGCGATACAACAACAGAAACTTGACAACGCCACTCAGGAAAATCATCTTGATATCTTGCGCGAACTCAAGTCTGAAACATGTCCATGGGCGGAATGCGATGATGAACGTAGAACCGATTTAGTCAACATGTGGAGGAAAAGATGGCAATGGGAAAATCCAACAACTCAAATTCTTGAACAGGCAGGCGGTTCATCTCCTCCGTGGGAATCAATACGATTGATTGGTCATCGAGGTTCAGGTAAAACCTCTCGGCCAGTCTTCAAATGAAGTCATTCTACGTGGCGAAGATTTTGACCTTCAGCGATGTATTTTGGCCTGTAAATTGGAAGGCCTTTCCCGTCACGGAATACGCTTCTTTCATCAACGATTTGTGCTCCAATTCCCGAAACTCGAGCCCATCCAAAGAACGTAGTGTAGTAGGTTGGATCGGTCAAGCCAGCATGATGTAAAAGTGCACCACTGGCGATATCGACATTGGCATTTGGATTACTGATTTTCGGGTTTTCAGCCAATACCCGAGGTGCAACTTCACGAAGAGTTGTAATAATCTTGAAATTTTCATCCTCAGGGCAAATTTGGGAACCCAATTCAAATTGAACAGTAGCACGGGGGTCTTCTGAGCGAAGAACTGCATGGCCAAATCCAAAGATTGGACGGTTCGCTGCGAGTTCTGCTCGAACGAATGCTTCAACTTCGGCAGGGTCACTGGTGCCCACTTTCAAGACAAATTCCAAACACGATTGATTTGCTCGTCCATGCAGTGGTCCAGACAGTGCATTCATTGCACCGGCCATAGCGGAATAGACCGTAGCCTTGCTTGATGCAATCGCCTTGCCAGTAAAAGTCGAAAGATTTCCACCCCCGTGGTCCATGTGGAGGACGAGATAAGTAGAAATGATTTTCTTCATTTTTTCAGAATCTGCATTCGGCAAATCAAGGCATTGAACAAAGCGTTCAACCATTGAAAGGGAAGTGTCATCGCTTGGGATATTTTCTCCACGGCCTTCTCGGATTCTAAAGATGAGTCCCATCAAACGAGGCATTCGTGCGATAAGATTGAGAGCATCTTCTTTCCAGTTATTGGTCGTCTCCATCATTCCTAGAGTGTGGATTCCAACGCTCAGCCAATCCATTGGATGACCCGATTTGGGGAGGTTTTTGAGCACAGATTCGAGGTCACCAGGAACAGCAGCACGATTTGATAGGTCTTGGCGAATGGCCGCTGATTGCTCTTCATTCGGTAATTCTTTGTTAAACAAGAGGTATACGATATCCTCAGGGTCAAATGCTGCGAGTTCTGCAATTGGGTAGCCGCAGTAGTGAACGCCTTCAGAGGGTGTGACAAACGAAGTGCGACACGTGCCTACAGGAATTCCTCGTAGACCTGTGTTGAGGTGCTTTTCAGTCACCTCCAAAAGCACCTCGTTCTTGGACATAGAATCTCCGCCGATTACACCCACATACATCTTTCGTATAAAGGCGGCTCTTCTAAAATCAATATTTTCGAATCCGTTTCATTGTTTTGGGGTGAAGGCTTCTAATTTCGATTCCACGCTGGCCATGAACGGAATCCCTTGGTAGATTCACGGTCGGCAAAGACCTGGATGCGAATGGTCTCACCATCGATGACAATGGCATCTTCTGCAGTTAGCCCGGGGCATTCCTCTTTGACTTTCTTCCAAGCACGTTCAGTCGCTAGATTTTCTCCCCACCATGGAAATGCTGCACATTGTTGTGGCCGTACTGAATATATTGAGCATTGCTTGTTCTCATCAAGATAAATGCAAACATCATCAACTGGTCGGCTCTTCAATACATAACGCCCATCAAGTGTCTGTCGACAATCTCGTTCCAGCCAGTCTTCGACGTTCATCTCATGGCTTTGAGAAATTCTCTCAGCATCACGCGGTGAAAGGTAGACAATTCCTCCTGGTTCATCACAGCATCTTCCACACCCTTCTTGGCAGGAAAATTCAACTCCCTTCATCCACCAAGGGCCCCTCATTCTTCCTCACCTGAGACGAGTGTAGTAATTTGCCTCATCCGAGCGAGGCGTATCAGTCTCGTGTCTTCTTGGTCATCGAGCAGATCCAGCATATCCACGCTTTTCGCATCAATGTTCCATTCACCTTCTGGGTCGTGGCTTTCCAATGCTTCAGTGTTCGGATTTGATTTGCGTCGACCTACTTTACGTCGAGATTTCTTTGAGAGTTCATCTGGTTCCATATCTGGCCAGGGCTCACGTTCTGGGTCAAATTCGGTTAGACTCTGTTCCATTGAGCGTAGTTCATCGGCAATTGAAATCAATTCATCCATTGATGCATCAGGGGTGCGCTCAGACAAATTCACTAACTTATTCTCAATGTTTGCAAGTTGCATTGAACTTTCTCGAAGTTCACTTTCAAAGGCATTGATTTGAGAATCAAAAGCTTCGTCTAATTCGGTTAGCACATCAGCAGCAAGCCCGTAATCACGTTGCTCAATTTTTCCTTTTCTAGCGATAAGGTGTTCTTCTCTTTCGTGTAAAGCGAGGACCGAAGATGCGGCAGGAGCCGTATCCTCCAGAGCAAATTTGAGATGAGCTGCATGCCGTTCATCTGCTTGTTTTCTCATCGAATCGATGTCCAAATCAGGAGGTTGATATGCATCATCTCCTATCTCTGGAAGTTCAGAATACAAATCGATTCCTCCATGAACAGTATCACTGTAAACAGTGTCAACAGCAGTTGAAATGAGACGGGAAGCAATATCTTCGACCTTTTCTTGAACGCTCGGTGCAACTTCTGTAGTGTCCAATGATTGATTCGAAAGAAGTGAATACACATCTTGGCCATCAACAATCTCTTGTCCTGAGTCAACGGCAAGAGCAACTAAATCGAAGTTTGCCTTTGTCGCTCGCCATCCAATATTGTCTTGCAAGACAATGCTTTTGAGTTGAGCATCGTCAAAGATGTAACCCTTCTTCTGAGCCAAATTTCGAGCATAGAGAATCATACTCGCGACTTTTGGACTCCCGATTTTTACTGATGCTGCATGACGCGTTAATTCCCATAATCGAGACGTTGGCCACGTATCAGGTTCGGATTGTGAAGAAAGTAAAACATGAACTCCCATGTTCAAAGCATAATCGAGCATCGTTCCGATTTCATGAGCGAGGTCTGCATTATCTGCACATTCGTGAATGTCATCAATGGCCAACAATCGAGCGTTTACCAGTGTATCTTGCCAACCGATTGGTAACCGCTCCATTCCAGAAAAATCAGTTGAAGAGAGTAAGTAAACACCGCCTTCTTGGCGGCGTAAAATGGCTTGAGATATGGCGTGAAGAAGATGGGAGCGTCCGGTTTCAGATGGTCCGATAAACAGCATTGGGTTGAGTTGTCCCCCAGGTGAATCAACGATTGCTTCAGCGGCTTGTGTTGCGCGAATGTTTTCTTCGGTCGTAAACCATTGTTTGAAACTCATTCGAATATCTGAGCGCAAGCGTGTAGGCCATTGTCCTTCGACGGGAATTACAACATCATGATGGAAAGGTGATGAATTATCCACGGGTGCTATTTCTTCAGGCAATGCGTGACTCACCCGTCCCCGTTGTTCATCAAGGATACGTTCCCATATTGGTCGTCCATCCTCTTCAAGTCCCAAAAATCCAATTTCCTCTTCTTCGACTACCTCTTCGATCTGGTCGTAGGTTCGCTGCCGTAGGGAGCGTATTCTTCGAGCAGCTATGTCCGAGAGTGAATCGCCAGTGGAACGCAGATCGATGGCAGGAGACCTGCGTTTGCTCTCTTTGCCCAATACATTATCAGCAACCAAATCAAAAGTTGGCCGTTGTGCTACACCTGTTCTTTGCAGGAGAGTGCTACCCCGTTGGTCTTTGACATCTTTCCCAAGTATTCTGTTCATCTTCGATTTGGAACGAGATTTTTCTTCCTTTTTTGGAGGTGTCGATACCCGGTCAATACCTGATTCGGATTGATTAAGCCGTTGTTTCGCCAATTCCAGAGCGAGGGCTAATTTTTCTCGCCGAACACTCATGATTTCTCCTCCTCTAACTCTTTTCTAAGTCGTTCACGGTCTTCGATTTCCCAAATGCTAAGTTTGTTTTCAATGGTTGACTCCGATTGTTTTCGAGAAGCAGACTCACGATTGACCGTTTTGGATTTTGCTGATTTTCCAGCACCGGGTCGGGCACTCAGGGGTGTAAGCTTTGTTTCTGTATTGACCGGCCTTCGGCTTTTGACCGATTCTATCGAGCCTCTTTGCGTTGAAGAAATCCGTACTTCAACATCTTGAATGTCTTTGAAGACGATTGTAGAATTCTTCAGTGATGAATCGCTCTGAGGAGAATATTGGGCACGTACGCTTTCCAACGCTTGGTCTTGACGGTCTGCATAGGCCTCAAGTGAATTTGCAAAAGAACTCCTTTGGGTCGAGCGCACACTCTGAATTTCACTCAACTCCTTGGCGTCAACCGCATGGACCGCCGCTGCCTGTATTGCACGTTGATTACGAGCGGTTTTTTGCGGGCTAGTGTTTTTCTTTCTTCGGCGAACGCGTTGAGCCGGCCGAGGACCGCTGGTTTTGTTTGATTCATCATGTGACTTTTCTGGATGTGTTACAACAGTTTTGGTAACTTGGACTGGAGGCGAATTATCCTCTGCATCCAGATGTGTAGGTTTTCCTTCATCCTCTTGCATTTCTGCGGGTGGGAGCACGGGGGCTTGTTCGACGGTTTCAGTTACACTGGGTACTGCTTGAGTTTCGTTTTCGATTTCGGATGAAACGTGTTCAGTTGACGTTGGTTGTTCCGGATGACTCCATTCTCGTGCGACTGTTTCAAGCGTTTCTGTTGCAGCGATGATGGCCTCGGAATCTGGTGACTCCACTCCACCCTCCATTGTCCCAAAGACTGTAGTTTGGGATGAGAAATTTTCAGAGTTCGATGCAGATATCGCTTGCTGAAGTTGTTGTTCAATCCATTTCCCTTCTTCCTCACTTGGTGGTGCACAGAGTGGATGGTCAAGAATCAAGTCTGGTTCAAGGTTCCAATGCTCAAGAACAGACGGCTCAATATTGGACATATATCGTGACAAATGTTCTCTTGTCGTGAGAGGGAAAGCATTGAAGTCTCCGGTCACCAAAAAGAGGTGGTCTTCAAGTCGGACACCGTCAACAATATCTCGGAGGAAATTGACGACCTTATCATCTCCATGCAGGCTTGCCAAATACTCAACTCCTTCAAGAACAATTACTGCACGAAGGTTCTCCCACAAGAATGCATCAATTCGACGTCGAATATTTTCTAATGCTGGGTCTGTTGAACGAACATCACCGTTTTCAGAAAGCCAGGAACTTGAAGCGATAGGAATGTCATGCTCGACATTGAGTGCTTCAATGTCGTGCCGTGCAAGTACGAACAATGGACGTCCATGAACCGCTAAGTGGCCTGCAAGGTCAAACAACGGAGCTGGGTTTCTTGAGTCAAAGAAGTAAGCATCTCCGGGCCGTAACATTTTTTCAAGTCCATCATGCCGTTGCATGAGTGCTTTGCTTCGTTGCCGAATCGCTTCAGGTGCTTCAACAACGACTTCAAGTTCAGGTAAGCGTTCTTCCCTACTCCAAGAACTCGACCGGATATTTGTCTTTGACCACCATTGGTGGTCATCGTTCTTTGTATCCGAAGATTCATCCATTTGGAAATGAGCCTCGGGGTAGAGAGTGAGGATATTTTCTGCATCTGGTAAGGATAATTCATGAATGGCGAGTAAAGCATCAAGAAGTGCAGCATCGTTTTCGATATCCAGTAATGCTTCAAGCGACATTGATATTGCATCGGCTTCATGTAAGGCGAACATCGGCTTTCCTTCAAGAAACGCAATATGCCCTATCCGAGGCATTTGCTCTTTTGGTCTTCGCTCAATGCGGATATATCCTGAGGTCCCTAAACGGGCCATATCTGTAGAAAGTAATCGCAAAGATTCAGGTCCGCCTCGACGAACTTCTGTCACATCTCCTTGCGGCAGTTCTACCATTTTCGCTCACCCCTACGGGGTGATGCTTACGGGACACTTCTTGAAAGGTGCGGCTCGAATGAACTCATAACGTTGGTTTCGATGGTTGATTGTGTGAGCCGCTTGCCATTCGCATTGTCAAGATTGCACCGTGAAGTTCAAAGACGACTTGTCTATGGTTAAATGTGGCCGAAGAGCGAGGTGAATTGTCTGTCGAAATGCGGCGATTTATATCCCTTGAAATCGCTCGTCCTTTCCTGTATCGTTTTTTCGCACTACTGTTGACCTTTGAGATTTTCATTATCGGAATCATATGGTTTTTTATCTCCACTGATGCCGGTTTTATGTACTCTCTTTTGTTGCTTTTTTCCGGTGTTTTTGGCGGAGTATTTCTTTACCAAAAATCACCTCTTCTCCGAGTTCCATTAGCGGTGAATTTGAATCATCCCTTCATGGGCGATCTTGAACTCGGACAAGCTGTTGTTATGGTCCAATTCTCTGATGGTTTATGGGGTGATGTAGGGATTGGCAGGGTTCGGCTAACAGTGGATGAATTGATGGGTGGCTCACTCCTTATTCGCGATGATGAAACGTACGCAGTCATTGGGCACTTTAGCCATCTGCCTCAAAATCATCCAGCACTCAAAAGGTATGTAATTTTGATCAATCAAGCCATCGCACTGCGCGATGCAGTAAACGGAGATGAAGATTCGATTGAATCTGCTCGGGAGAGAGAGAAAACAAATTCGGGTCTTCTTGAACGTTCATGGTTTGAGGAAGAACCAACCATTGAGATTGAACCTGAGGGTATTTTCAGTAAATTCCGACGGGAATAAGGGTTTTTCGGCCTAATGTAAAGCCCTTAGATTAAAGGCTGCATCTCTACCGTAGAATGTGGACTCACCTCATAGATGGCATGGTCACCTTGACGCTCTCGGTTTGAAGGAACGTGAGACGCTCTTGGGTACGTCACTTTCTCGACGCTTCACACAGTTGCCTCTTTGGCTCTCTCACCCGTCGAACATTGCGGCTTTTTATGGTCTCTTAATTTCACTCGCTCTTCTTATGCCCTACCGATTTGGTAATGAATCTGCCAGTTGGTTCAACAACTGGATTTTCCATTCTGCGCTCATCATGGTTTCATGCTTGGTTTTGGGAATGTTGTCATTGATTATTGTAAGTTTATCAAAGCGTTTCCCAGTAACACCACCTCGATACATTCTCTATCCAATGCCTTTTGTTGGATTTGGATTATTGACAATCTCGCAAACAGAAATTTTCACAGTTCCATCAAGCCTTGTATGGCTTCTTTTGTTATTACCTGGTCCAATGTATGTTCACCTCTCTTGGGCTCCACGCTGGCGTTTGCTTTGCCAACTTGAAGATGGGATCAATCCTTTTGAAGCATTGGATATGCCGGTTTTTGAAGAGCCTAGTGCGATTGAAGAAATTACAGATGGTGATGATGAATTGCTCTCCGTTGTTCAAAACATCACATACAATATTCAAGACAGCGCAATATCTGGAGATCTTAATGTGAATCTGAATATTAACGAGAGTGAATGATTAGATCAAACCTAACGTTGGTCCAACCTTTTCGAACAGTCGTAGAACTTCATCTAAGTCATCTCGATTGAGTCCTGCAGACATTTGTGTTCGGATTCGGGCTTTGTCGCGAGCGACCATTGGGAAGACGATTGCTCCTGCCATTACCCCCTCTTCACCGAGTGATTTGGTCATGGCTTTTGCAATACTTGAATCCCCACACATCACTGGGATAATTGGAGTGACTGAATCTCCGGTATCAAAACCAAGTGATTGCAATTCCTTTCGGAAGTAATTGGTATTCTCCCAAAGTCGTGCGTGATGTTCAGGTTCATCCATCAAAACTTCAATTGCAGCTTTTTGCGCAGCAGCAACACCTGGCGGTTGCGATCCTGAAAGAAGCCATGAACGAGAATGGTTGAGGGCATGGTTTCGAGTCATTTCGCTTCCAGCAAGAATTCCGCCTTGGACTCCAAGTGCTTTTGAGAAGGACCCAGTTTCGAAATCAACCTTGCCTTGGAGATTGAAGTGGTCGACAATTCCTGCTCCTTTTTCGCCCAGTACGCCTTCTCCATGACAATCGTCAACATAGACCATGGCTCCATATTCTTCGGCTAATTTCGTCACTTCATCAAGGGGAGCAATGTCTCCATCCATTGAAAACACACCATCGGTAATAATCAGTTTCCGCCCCGCTCCTTCGTGGGCTTTGAGAACCGCTTCCAGTTCTCCCATGTCATTGTGTGCATAGACGCCACGGCTGGCTTTTGTCAAGCGTACTCCATCAATGATGGAGCCATGATTGAGTGAGTCGCTAATGATGACATCTTGCGCACCAGTAACCAGGGTAGGAATGAGCCCAACATTGACAGTGTAACCTGCAGAATAAATCAGTGATGCTTCGACTCCTTTGAATTCTGCAACTTTCTTTTCTGCTTCCAAATGAATGTCCATCGTACCTGCAATTGCACGAACACTTCCACTGCCTGCACCATATTTCATGGTCGCGTCAAGCATGGCTTGTTTGACTTTTGGATGAGTGGTAAGGTTGAGATAATTATTCGCAGAAAGCATGATTGTTGGTTTTCCGTCCATGCGACATCGAGGCTGGTTAGGACTTTCCAAAGTGGGCGGTTCCCACAAAAGAGATTTTTCTGAAAGTTCATCAAATCGAGTTTTCATCCATGACATGTCACCTGGCATATGCTCCCCTCATACCACCGCACTGCTTCACCGTTCAAGTTCTTTCGGGCCTGAAGAGATGAAATCAACAGATGCAATACATGCACTCAAAAAGGGGACGATGCTGGGCGTGTCATGCGTCTGACGGGAACAGTAAGCAGTGGCTTAGGGCGTGCACATATTTTCATGGCCCAACCCCATTATCAAGATCAATTCAAAATGTTGCTTGGTGGGACCGCTTGGCCTGGCACTCTTAATCTGAAGATTGAGGGTCAGGATCTAATCAATTACATCGCTTTACGAAAAAAGTCTGGAATTGATACGTTGGACGCATCGGATGAAGACCGTTCGTCAGCATCCAAGATTGATGTTTCTATGCACGAGGCTCATCGCATTCGTGGTTTTCTGCGAGATGGTGTTTCCTTTGGCGGTGCTACTGCCTTTTCCGCTTCACTTGAATCAGATGGCACGGCCACTGAATGCGCTCTTTTGATTCCGGACCTCACCCGACATACCGATGTTGTTGAAGTGATTGCCTGCTCTTTTCTAAGAGAGCAACTCTCAATTGAAGACGAAGACGTCATTCACCTACTTGTCAAGTGAATTTCGATGTTTGACGACTGGCAACTCGCCAAGTTCCGCCCATTCTTGATACAAGAGATTTTTCAGTTCATGACGAGCACCTTGACGCCATCTTTTCCTCATGGTTCTTTCTACAGCCTGTCCGGTCGGAGGAGCAGTAAGACTTCCTGTTTCTTTCTCGTTGGTTGGTAAAGGCATGAGGTCCCAATCGACTCCCCATAGAATAAGCCAATCAGGTGGTGCAACTCCAAAATCATATTCGATTTCGGGGTGGTCAATGGCATGTTGTACTTGTTCAGCGGTAATCTCACCTATTGACATCCGATGCAATGCCATCGCCGTTCTACGAACTTGATTCCACAAAAAAGCTTCTCCAACAATTTCGAAGCCAACAGTTCTGCCATCTACAATCCATGGCGTGCAAGAGAGTATTGTGCGCATAGGGTTTTTGCCTTCTTCAAGTCGTGCGAAATTCGTTGCGTTATAGGTCCCTTCAAACATCTTCAACCAACTGACAAAGTGTTCTCCTGGATACTTCCAAAATTCAATTCCTTCCAGCCTGTAACGGTATACCCGGAAGTTTGCCATTCGTGGATTCCATTGTTCGTCAACTTCCCGAACATCAAGAAAAGCAATGTCATTTGGCAACCTGTCGTCCAATGCCCGAACCATTTTTCTTGGTGTTAGTGCATCCCATAATTCTCGGTTAATGTGTACAGTTCCTCCGTTGAGACGAACATGTACTCCGGCATCTGTACGGCTGGACAGAACGAGATTATGCTCATGCAGCGGACTTTCAAGCCATTTGAGACTTCGAAAAACTCGTATCAACTCACCCTGAACGGTTTTCACATCAGGCTGAACTTGGCTTCCATGATAGCCATCTCCAAGATAACCAATACGAAATCCGAGACGAACGCTCTGGTCCGTCATTGCTTCACCTCAATCTTCACGTTGAAGCATTTCTACAGCGTCTTCGGGTGAATATCCGAGTCCACCAACAGACCAGATGAGTGCTTGCTTAAGCCAAGGTTGAACCATAGGGTTTTGCTTTGTAGGGTCCATTACTTCGATTGCATCGACAATATTTCTACTGGCAGTGAATAAGACTTCATCCACAGGGATGTCTTCGAGTTCAAGGCGTCGAGCATATCGTTGGAATTCTTTCACAGCAACCGGGATACGGCGGCATTCAAGAGCAAATGTAGCGAAGTCACCGATGTATTCCATGTTCTCTTCATCGAGTTGCATGGCCTTTTTGTAAGCCATCATGATTTTACCACCCGGAATGACATCATCTTGAGCATCGGCATTTTTCATGTTTGCAAATTCCGCAAACATGTGGTGAACTTCAGCATTTGTTTTGTGGGAACTCATCAAATCATCAAGTTCAGAAATTGCTCCGTCCAAGTCACCGTTACGTAGTTTTTCTATTGGTCCTTCGAGTACTTTGTCATCGCTCATGGTATCGCCTCAATCTTTACGCGGTGGTATTCAGTTTTTCAAACACTCGTTAATGTGTTTTACAAATCAGTCTTCCTCGCCAGCAGCCACAATGGTGTCTTTCAAATCTCTAAGGAGGTTTGATTGACTGTGATCTTTGTGCTTTTCGTTGAGAAGTGCTTTGGCACTCTCCCAATTTCGAATGTTATACATACAGTGCTTCGGGTCTGGACGAACGACACGAATCGTTCGCTGGTAGGTGAGCAGTCCAATTACTGAGCGCAAAATGCCTTTACCCGCTTTTTCTGCTGTTGAATCACCTTCTTTCTCTGTGGTGCCTGGTATAGCTCCTGCAATAGCTGAACCGGTATTTTCTTCAACGATACCAACACCTGAATCAGTGAGTATGGTTACGGTTGCGAAACCGAGCAGGGTTCCAACTGGTGAACGTTCCACCATGACTTCGGAGATACGGTCGAAAAGTATTCTTCGGTGGGAACGAGAAAGTAAGAAACTGTGCTCAAAAATTACCGCATCGGATGTGACTGCATAGTGGAAACTACGTTGGTAATAGAAGGTTAAAGCCATGTAAATACCAACATAGCCCAAACCGAAGATGACGTAGTTGTAGTTGTCAAGGGGGATGAAATCACCGATTGGCTCATCCATGAAAAGGTCGGTAACCCAAAACAAGATGTCATCCAGTTGAATGAGAATAGGGGTCAGGGTAATGATTAGCAATCCAATGGTGACCCATCGCCCGGATGTTGATACGTTGACCAAACGGTTCATCCAAGTGATGAAAAGCATAACAAACACAAATCCAAACGGCCACTGCTCACCACCTGTGATGTCGATGATGGTTAATGCAATCTTCATGAAACCGCTTGAATCATCTGATGAGAGTTGGTGTGCATTATCAAAAATGAAGTGAACGCCGAGTACCAATATTCCCAGTAAATACATTCCCAAGAACGCGAAAGCACTCGGACGCTTGGTAAGCAGTACTTCTTCACCACTGATTAAGCGGAATGTCTTGGCCAAACGAGCCTGTTCGGCCTCCTTTTTGGCTTCATCAGTTGTTTGAACTTCGCTTTTCGCATCGTCTGCGGCGTCGGATTCTTCGCTCATTGCAATCTCTCCTCTTTCTTGACTATCGCTCCACGCACATAATACCTTGCACTCCGCATCATCTTAATGAAATGAGCAAAATTTTGTTCCAGCATGATTAATGCAGCAAGCCCCAGGAATGTTCTGCATTTCCTCTCGCCCAATCATAATCGGTTTCCTTACGAGTACCAAATTCATCTTGAATTCGAAGATATTCCATTCTTAACGGGTATTCGTTGTAGGTGAGGTGGGATTTAATTCCGCCACGCGTCGGTTGATTAAACGTCCAATGCGCCCGTTCAATGGCTTGAACCCGTAACTCGATTGTTGTTCTTTCATTCCACATTTTAATTTCAAAAACAGGGAGTGGTGCACCGGGAGTTTGTCCATGCTCGCCTTCAGTTAAATCAGAAGATAACTTTCGAACACGGACGTTGGTAAAACGCTCAGAACGGTCATTGATTGGGTCATGAAACAAGCCACCTTGTGAAAGTCCTAGATGTCCCGTATCTCGTCGTTTCCAAGGTCGATTATCTCTAGCGCTAACCGTAAACGACACATGGGGCAAGAACCAATCAATGTATGATCCATCGTTGAGATGAAGCATCCCCCAATACCACGGTACTGAAGGTGCTTGAACACAGACCTTTTGGAAATAAGCCGTGCCTGACACTTCTTGTTCATCCAACATTCCATGGACACGAGTCCCATGTAAGCGAAGGATATCATAGCCCATGTTTGCAGCGTAGGTTGCATTCGCTTGACGTGCGGTCGATAAGGCAGAGTTCCAAGGCGTGAGTTCAAGATCAAACTTTTTTGGAACCATTGGATGTGAGGCTTTTTCATCGGTTGTTAACTGAATCCAAAACGAACTTAAATCACTTTTTAGACCCATTGAAAGGTCCTTTTCCAGAAGAGGTACTACAGCTCCACCGCCCTTTCCAGTCTGACCTGATTTTTCTGGCCAGTGTGAATGGGTATCTGGCAAAGAAATCATACGACAAATCTGTTGAATCACCGGTTCATGCATTCGCTTTCCATCAAACCACCAAGCGCAAACCATGCCGTCTAAGGCCATTCCTTTTTCGTCGTCAAAGCCCGGTCGACCGGCGGGCATCCATGGCATGCCGTTCACATCGACCAAAGCATTGTCCTTTGTCGACCACAAGACCATCAGTTGGCGCCCACTTGGACGGCCTTCAGGGTCATCGAGCATGACCAACCACCACCACCAATCCCATGTGAGATGATGAAGAGGAGGGCGGTCTTGAAGTGACCACATTTTCGAAAGGTCTCCGGTAAATGCTTTCATTTCAGGCATTATTGTATCTCCTTACCCTTGAACAAAGCTCCACCAATGAACCAAAATATTGCTGCTTGGAACAGTAAGACGAGCGTTGAAACAATCATCGCTGTGAAAGCAGAAAGTCCGAGTCCAGGTTTTGATGAGAAGAAGCCCAATGGGCCAGCACCTTCGAGTGATGTATCGAAATTCCAACCTGCATTACCTTCTCCGCCCCAGTTACCCATGAGAATGAACAAATCAAGATTCGGCCAGACCAACATTGCTGCAGCATCAATAATCATCAAAGCCCAACCAATTATTGAGAATCGAAGTAGCGTTGCATCTGGTGCGCCCATCGATAGCAAGGCCATACCCAATTCCCATGCTGCAAAGGGTATGGCGAGAATGATACCATACTTCCACAGAACACCAAGTGCGTTAAACAGCATACCATACACGAGTGTAGCCATCATTGTTGCGAATATGATCGCCAGCCAAACCCCTAAGTCTGCAAACCGAAAGAAACTGTCTCCGGAACCTGCAAAACCAGAAACGACAGCCCCAAGAATTCCAAGGACGATGACATAAGGCCAAACAATCCCAAGATATCCCAACGTACGATAGAGGAAAACTTCCGTTCGAGCAATAGGTTTAGCGAGCATGAAGTGCATCGTTCCAGAATTCATTTCATCCCGAATCAGCCCAGTTGCCATGAACAGGGGGAGGAAGATTCCTAGCAACAGCACAAATCCAAGTTTGCCGATTGAAAGGACAAATGCAATGTGGATTGCTTCTCGCGAATATGCATCTTCATCTGGGTCTTCGTCGACGCCTGAATCAGCATCAATATTGGCGTAATAATTTCCGTCAGAGAGGCGATAATATTCGATGACAATGTCGCACGGAATACCGTTGTCATTGGTGTCTTTCTGGGAGGCTGTTTTATTCGAATCTAAACAATCTCCATCGTCATCATATCCTGTAGATTGCTCTCCAAGTCGTATGGTGACGTCCCAATCAAATCCGTCTTCATTGATATACATAGACTTTGGATCTGGGTCAATAGGTGGGTCAAATAATCCTGGGTGTGAATCACCATCCCATGGGTCTGTTCCGAGGAGAATTTCTTGTCCTCTTGGATATCCATCGTTATCATAATCGGTTGAATCTCCATCATTATCAATTGACTCAAACTCAGATGCCATCACATCAATGTAGATCAAGAAGATGAGTGATAGTGCGGTAAATCCTACACCTAAGACAACCCATGTTGATTTTTTTGTCCGATACTGCCGGAGTGTAAATTCGATGATAGCTGACGCTTTTCTATCAAGTGAGCGGTATATCGACTGGGGTTTTGTAGCCATCAAACTCCACCTCCAGATGTCAAATAACCCAAAATGGATGCAAGGTCATCATCAGGGTTGTCGATTGTGCTCACTTTGTGGTTATTATCGACAATGATGCGTGGGAGTCGAGAATGTATCGCACCAAGATTATGTGTTTGAATGGAAAGATTTCTTCCGTCAGGGAATGAGATGCCAAATACCTCATCAATGTCGATGACATCTTTTGCTAACGCTTTGGGGTCATCAGTTTGAATTGAAATCCGATGGGGTATTTTATCCAGCCTCTCTCGGATCGAATGGAGGTTGCCAAGGGCGAGTAATCGACCTTGATGAAGGATGATAATTTGTTCAGTAATTCGCTCTATTTCTTGTAATATATGACTGCTGACCAGAACCGTTCGGCCCATTCTTCCAAGTTCTCTTATGACATTCATGATGGTCGTACGGGCCAGTGGGTCGCAGCCTTGAAGCGGCTCATCCAGAATGATCAACTCCGGGTCATTGACCAATGCATGGGCGATTTTAACACGTTGGCGCATTCCTTTCGAGTATTGTCCGATTTTTTTGTGAGCAACATCTGTCAAACTTACGAAATCCAATACCCTATCCGCCTCTCCTTTCGCTTCATCTCGAGTGAGGCCATTCAATCGTGCAAATGTAGATACAAACTCATGCCCGGTCATCCAATCATACATTTTTTCATGCTCTGGAACAAAGCCTACACGTGCATAGGGTGCTGGATTTTTCCACGGGTCTGTACCAAATAATTTGACACTGCCCTGACTCACTTTCAGTTTACCCATGAGGAGATTAAACAGAGTGGATTTTCCTGCTCCATTCATCCCCAGCACTCCAGTAACTCCGCCGTTTAATGCCAGAGTTATGTTTGATAATGCAAAAATGCGCCCGTAACTTTTTGATACATTTTCCAGCAAAATAGCGGGCGCAGCCACTTCAGGCTTCCACTGCTGGGTTTGTGCTTTACCTTGTTGGTCAAAATCAGGAATCATTCTCGGGTCACCTCCATTGATGAAACACGGGTGCTCAAGACATACAAGGCTACACCATTCATCGCTACAAGCGATGCTAATGACCATGTCCATGAATACTGGTCATAGGTTGGTTGAGTTCCAATTATGGCTTGACCTACATGGGCTAAGCAGTCGTAAGGGGAGAGAAGATAGAGTATTTCACGGTCAAAGAGATTTGAGACTATGAATGCTAAAACTTTGGTCCCAAGAATGATTGAAAGTAAGGCAATTCCAGGGAAAAATTTCCCCTTTGAAACACTGGATAAGGAGAGCCCAATGCTGGTATAGGTGAAGATGAGTAAGAGTGCGCTGAATACCGTTGCAAGGAACATCGGGAAGGTGTCAATAATCCATGCCCATCCCCTCCCCATGGTCGCAATTTCAGCGAAATAGTAGAGTGCTAATGTCACTAAGATGAGTAATCCTTGGATGAGGGCAACTGAAATGAACTTCATGCCTACATAGTCAAATCGGGTAATAGGCCTTGAAAAGTAGAGTGCAGATGTTCCATGTTGGCGGTCTTCAGAGATCACACCTCCAACCAAGAGAGCGGCGACGACCGGATAGTAGAGCATGTTGCGCGGAAAGAAACCAAGAACGTGAGCATAGAGATTATCTCGACTTACACCCCATACGGAATGAAGGCCTGAATCTCCGATAAGTCCGGATACCAGCGTCATACCTACATCGGAAAGAGAGGCAACAAAGACGACCAAGAGATACAATCGAATCGGAACTCCCCATGGTCGGTGGCCTTTCTTGAAAACGCCGAGTAAATGATGCCGAAGAATTGCCCAGTTTCGCATCCATCTTGGATTGAGTTCTCCGTTCCATGGTTTGTATTGTTGCTTGAATATTTGCCCATCTGATTTTGGCGCCGAACTCATCGTTTCGCTAAGGTCTTCATCTCCTTCCGTCGAACCCCACGCAGCCTCTAGACGAACTTTACCCGTTACTGGTGCTTCAGCAGCGAACTCAACTGATTGAGGCAGTGTTTCTTCTTGAGTGGTCAAGCTGAACCACCACCCATATGCTCAGGAGCATCGACCTTGCGAGCATTGAGAGGGTTTCCTAACAAATCCTCACTTGATTTGACTTCATAGCCTAAGTTTTCCATGATTGAGAGAAACAAGTCTTCCAAAGACGCCTCGTATTCATGCATTCTGCGGATTTGTGCCCCAACCTCAGCAGCGCAACTCAAAATGAGTGAGGTTGTGTCCTCTTGTTCGTGGAGAATTCGCATTACTCGACCTTCTCTACGGACACTCATGCCTTTTTTCAACATTGCATCTTCCAAACGAGAGGCACCACCCCATACGTGAATCTCTATTTCTCGGTCAAATGCTTTGAGGTCTTCTATTCGGCCTTGGGCAGCGAGTTTACCTTTGTGTAAAAGAATAAAATTATCACACACACGTTCAACGTCATCCATCAAATGTGACGCCATCAATACTGAACGGTTTCCCGATTGTACGGTGTTTGTCAATGTATCAATCATATAATCTCGAGCAGATATATCCAGGCCGTTTGAAGGTTCATCAGCGATGATCAGTTCCGGGTCGTGAATGAGGGCACATGCAAGTTTTGTTGCTTGTTTCATTCCAGTCGAATAACTTCCGATATTTCGATAGCGTTGTTCACCCAACCCGACATATTGCAGGGTTTCATGTGCTCGAGCAAGAGCGATAGTAGGATTCATTCCAAGCAATTCTCCAGAATATCGAACCTGATGAATCGCTTCCATCTCGGGATTGAGAGAGTCATATTCTGGCATGTAGCCAATACGTGAGCGTATTTCATCTCCTTTGGTGCGAATGTCGAGGCCAAGAACTGTACCTTCACCTTCTGTAGTCTGGATTAATCCAAGTATCGTTTTCAGGAAAGTCGATTTTCCCGCCCCGTTGGGTCCGAGTAATCCAGTAGCCCCTTTCGGGACCGAGAGGTTGAGTTTACTCAACGCCACATGTGGACCATAAGATTTGGTCAAATTGGTGGTTTTGATGATAAGGTCGTCCTGCATTGCACTCCCCCTCAAAGTTGAGAGGTATAAGACGCTCTTTGAAGTACACCACGTTTTTGTGCGTCATTCTAGCGTTGTTATTTTATTCCGCCTCGTGTTTTTACTGCTACCCCTTTTCGGAAATCCCTCATTTCTCGAGGAGTGCATTGAGATATACCATGACCGATAAGTTCGCCCTTTTGGTTGACGAGTAAACAACCATCTCCTGGAGAAATCCAACCGTCGCAACCAAGAATGAAGCCATGGAATACATTTCTCCCTTGTCGAACAAAGGGTTCTGCATCGTCGTTTACAACCACCCATGCAGGCCCTTTTGAGAGGTTTGCTTCAGGTTCGCTCTGCTCAAACCCAAGAGGTAGAGGTGTGGTTCGATGTGCATGAATCTGTTTGGCTCCACCATCTGCAATCGACAAGCCTCCATCGGTGAGGCGAGGGCTTACGATGTGCGTTCCATCTGCTAAAATCGCATTTTTCACCCGTCCTAGACGATTGACAACGAATGTGGAATCCTCCAAAATCAGTTCTACATCTTCAGCGTCCATGTTCAGTAAGAGGACCATTTTATCGGCAACATGGCGGCGTTGGAGGTGAAGTTTTGCTTTTTCTCGTTGCTCTTTTTCCATTGGCTCAGTATGTAATTTTACATCTTCATTGCCTTCTAAAACACCTGCTTGTTCAAGTGCAGAAATGGCTCGAGATTGGATTCCGTCTCCGAGTAAATCAACCAAGATAATCCTACGCTCCCCCATGCCGTAGTGTTCGAGTTCCTCCCGTATTGAAAGCGAATTTGGACGACGTCGCCACAGCCACTGTGGGCCATCAATATGGGTAAATGGATTCAAGTCTTCAAGAGAATAGGGAAGCAGTCCGATGGGGGTCTGAATCATGACTTCCAAGCCTGGGCAATGATGTTCTAATCGGACCATAAGATCGCTTAAACGTTCTCTCCACGGCCCCGATGTCCCATAAGCAACTAAGACTTCTTGGGAACCTCGACCAGATTTGTTTTGAGGCCTCCAATGGTTTCTCAATGCTTTTTTAGCAGCATTAATGTGAGGTCTCACGTGGGTATCTTCTCCTCCCCAAGGCTCTCCACCTTTACGTGGTGATTCCTGAGATTGAACAATCCAATCCCAGGCGTCTTCCCATTTCCCAGCATTTTGGTCTCGGTCACGGGCAGCATCGCGGTCATCAAGAATCAGTTCATCTAAAAACTGCAGGTCGAGTTTTTTGTTATGCGGGCTTGTTGAAATCCATAAGAACGCTTCACGAAGAGCCGGATGCTGATGACTTCTTCGTTCAGCTAAACGCCAAAGGGTTCCGTCGCGTATGGCTTGCTTGCACCGGTCGAGTTCTGACAGAGTCACTTCAAGGTTGTAGCGAGCAAGTAAAGCGGTTTTCTCATCCTTTGCCATTGCTCGAACATCTTCAGGCGTGTAGGCAGAAACACAGGGCATCCGTTCTGGCCATTCGACCAATGTTCCGATTTTTTGAGTACCCCATGGTGTTAACAAACGACCATCACGTGCAAACAGAGCATAGGCAGCCGAATCGAACAAGTCGGCACCTAAAGCAATCGACATGGGAAACAACATTGGGTGACCGCAACCAAACATGTGGACTGGACGATTTGGAGGTAAATAGGGGATTGAAGCCAGCATAATTTTCGCGTAGTCCTTGTACATATGTCGTTCCATTACGGGGACAATACCACCAATCGGATGGATTGCAAAGTCAAACTCTCCCATGCCTTGAGCGGATTGCGTGCGAAGATGTTTGAACAACCCTCCCTGAATTGGCCCATTGAGCATGGTGGGGCCGGCAGCAGAAAGACTCGCAGGGGCGCGTTCAATCGTTTCTTTGACACATTGCGCAACCTGTTCTTCAGTCATATCTGGGCGTGAAAAGACGTCGAGCATTGTTGCAATATCGACGCCAATGCTTTTTTGGAATTCGACAATTTCTTCAACCCCAACTTCAACATCTCCGTAAATGTAGGCTTGAAACGTTCCAGAATCGGTCATGATTACACCCGGATAATCCAAGAGTGTGTGAACGCCTTCTTTTGTTGCTACTTCTTTGAGGCTTTCATGTTTCCAGATAATGTATGAATTTGTAATCAAGGCACCTATGCCATATCTGTCCCACATTTCACGAGGCTCAATCGTGCGGATATTGGGATTAATCACTGGTAACAATGCTGGCGTCTCAAGAATGCCATGGGCTGTATGCAATCGACCTAAACGCCCTCGGCCATCTCGAGAGGTGACCTCAAACAATCCCGTGTCAGCCTCTCGGCATGGAGCCGGTTCCTTGCGAGGTCCATCCGTCCATGCTCCCATACTGCAAACCCCTCCATCTGTGTGTTTCAAACCATCCGTTGATAGAATTCATGCTCAAACAAATTCTACAGCACCATGGGCAAGAATGAATTCTCTGCCTAACTCGTCAAAAGTATCGAGTAAAGCGGATGAAAATCGAATCCGGCAGATTTCGGCATCGTCTTCCAAGTCTTTTTTCACCCCTTCAAGTGTTCCAGGTGCTGCGCCGCATGAAAGGCATGCACCGGTCAGGTCAAGAACTAAATCGAGTTCTGATGCAGCACTTTCACCCCAATCAAGAGAGGAAACTGCAATCCCACCACCATGTCCATCAAGAGCTGCACGTACATCTCCTAAGCGTGCGAGAAGCGCTGGCACAAACTCACTTGTTCCAATGAACTGCAAAAGTGAAGTCGAACGAAGGCGTTGTTCTTCAACAGGGTCAGTAGCTTCGTCAATTCGACGCTTTGCTTCTAACGACATTGCCGCCTTTGCTTCAGCAGCATATTTGGCAACGAGGTCATCGTCGGTCATGTTGCTTGCTCACAACCCCTTCTTCTTGAATACTATTATTGGGACTCTGTTCTTGATATATCATATGGGGCATTATTACACCACTTGATAAAGGAGTTGCGCGAGGAGTATATGGGTGAGCGTATGGTAGATGAGATTTTACGGGTCGAAAATCTTCACGTCAGTGTTGAAGGAACCCCGATTCTCAACGGAGTCAACCTCATCATCAATCGGGGAGAGATTCACGCAGTAATGGGCCGAAACGGTGCTGGAAAGTCAACTTTAGCCAATGTTGTCATGGGTCATCCGGCCTATGTGATTACAGAAGGAAGCATCTTCTACAAGGGCCAACCACTGGAAGAGCTCGAAGTTTTCGAGAGAGCCCGAGCCGGTATGTTCCTTTCATTCCAGTATCCCGCATCAATTCCAGGAGTTCAAGTCGGAACGTTCCTCAAAAAATCTGTAGCATCAGTACGAGACGAACCTCCAAAAGGTCGTGCTTTCCGTAAAGAACTAAACGCCGCAATGGAGCAATTATCAATGGACAAAAGTTTCCTCTCTCGTTACGTAAATGACGGATTCAGCGGTGGGGAAAAGAAGCGCCTCGAGATTTTACAGATGCTCTTGCTCCAGCCTCACCTTGCACTGCTTGATGAAACAGACTCTGGATTGGATATCGACGCGCTACGAATTGTTGCTCAAGGAATCAACGAAGTTGCTGTTAATTCAGGTTGCCTCATCATTACTCATTATCAAAGATTGCTCGATCTTGTTAAGCCCGATTTCGTCCACGCAATGATTGACGGTGTAATCGTTCGAACCGGTGGACCTGAACTTGCGCTCCGCCTAGAAGACAAAGGGTATGAATGGCTTGATGTGGCTGCTTGAGGTGTGTAATATATGTCCGATGAAACTCAAGAAATTATTGGCGATTATCGCTATGGATTCCACGATCCAGAAAACTCGACTATTCGGTTTGATAAAGGTCTTTCAGAACAAGTCGTTCGTGACATTTCAGAACTCAAAGATGAACCTGAGTGGATGACTGAAATCCGAGTCAAGGCTTTCCGACACTTTACTGAAAGGGTTATGCCCGAATGGGGAAATTGTGACCTACTCAACATGATTGATTTTGAGAACATTACCTATTTCTTACGCTCTTCTGATCAAACTGAGAAATCCTGGGATGATGTTCCTGATGATATCAAAAATACTTTTGACAGATTGGGAATTCCTGAAGCTGAACAGAAGTGGCTTGGCGGTGTTACTGCTCAGTATGAGTCTGAAGCAGTCTATCACTCGATACGTGAAGATCTTGAAGAACAGGGAGTCATTTTCTTGGACATGGATTCAGGTCTCAAGCAATATCCTGAACTGGTCAAAAAATACTTCGGCACTGTCATCCCACACAGTGATAACAAATTTTCTGCTCTCAACACCGCCGTTTGGTCTGGAGGTTCTTTCCTCTACATCCCCAAGGGTGTAAGTGTCGAAATGCCAGTTCAGGCATATTTCCGTATCAATGCGAAAAATATGGGTCAATTTGAGCGAACACTCATCATCGCTGACGAAGGTAGTACTGTTCACTATGTTGAAGGATGCACTGCCCCAAGTTATTCAACCGATTCACTGCATTCGGCAGTTGTAGAACTCATTGCCATGGAAGGAGCGAAAATACGCTATTCAACCGTTCAAAACTGGTCAAGCAATGTCTACAACTTGGTAACTAAGCGTGCGGTTGCTCACAAAAACGCTACAGTTGAGTGGGTTGACGGAAACATCGGCTCCAAATTAACAATGAAATATCCTTCCGTTCTTCTCAAGGGCGAAGGTGCTCACGCAGAGGTCATTTCCGTGGCTTATGCAGGGAAAGGACAACATCAAGACACCGGTGCTAAAGTCCACCATCTTGCATCGAACACAACTTCGAATATTCTTTCTAAATCAATCTCGAAAGATGGCGGACGCTCATCTTACAGAGGATTACTTCAAGTTACGCCCAAGTCAACTGGATGCCGCTCAAAGGTGGTCTGTGACGCACTTATCCTCGACGGGGGCTCTCGCTCCGATACATATCCGACCATGGAAATTGGAAACTCGACATCGGATTTGGAACACGAAGCGAGCGTTTCTAAAGTTTCGAGTGACCAGTTGTTCTATCTCATGAGTCGTGGGTTTACTGAAGATGAAGCAATGGGCTTGATTGTGAATGGATTCTTTGAACCGTTTACACGAGAACTTCCGATGGAATACGCAGTTGAATTGAATAAATTACTCGAATTGGAAATGGAGGGTTCCATTGGATGATCTACCAGAAGATGGCTATTCCACCTCGTTCTGAACATTTGTGGCGCTACACTCCTTGGCCTCGAATCCACCCCAGTTCAACCGATGAAGTTCCTGAAGTCGATGACGTAACTTTTTCACTTAGCACTGAACATGAATTGGAGTCAATCTCCCATTCTGCAACCACTCATGAAGACATTGCTCGTGCATTTTTACAATCAGCAGGTGGTTCAAACAACCGACTCATTATCTCTGAAGAATCGGAACCGATTCATATCGACGCTCGTGCTTCAGGGCATGTTGCTGTTGGCCACTTACACCTTGATGTAAAAGCATCATGTGTTGTTTTAATCCACCTCATTGGCGAGCCGGAATGGGTTGGCATCCACATTACCGGTAAAGTTCACCCGAATGTTCAATTCTCCTTTGGATTCATCAACGAACTTGACTCGAATACTAAGTTTCTACGTTGTGAAGATTGGATTGTAGAGCGTGATGCTGAACTGGAACATGCCACCCTCTCGATTGGCGGATTTCGTTGTAAATCCGATTTGCGAAGCACATTGAACGGTACGGGCTCTACGATACGTCAATCGGTTACTGCCAATGCAGTTGGCCCTCGACATGACGATGAACATGTCGAGATTCATCACCTTCATGGCCATACGAATTCCGATTTAGTGATGAACTCTGCCTGTTCAGGAAGCAGCCATTTTATCGCTACAGGACTGCTTACCATCGCAGAAGGTGCGAACAAAACCGATGCCTCCCAAGTTTTCCGTAATCTTCTTCTTTCAGAAAAAGCGCGTGCTGAAGCAATTCCTGAACTCGAAGTTCTCGCCGATGACGTGTCTGCCGCTCATGGTGCTGCAACCGCTCCCGTTGACAAAAACCAAATGCACTATCTCATGTCCAGAGGTTTGAGCCCTGACGAATCTCAGTCACTTATCGTCAGTGGGTTCCTTCTCAATGCGTTTTCTAATCTGTCAAACAAGTACCTCACGGAAGAAATGAAAACCAGACTAACAGTCCATCTTGAATGTGAACTGAAGAGGTGAACACAATGGCTCTACGTGATGATTTTCCTATCCTCAAGCGTGAAGTCAATGGTTTCCCTTTAATCTATTTGGATAATGCTGCTACAACCCAGAAGCCCCAAGTGGTCTTGGATGCGATGAATAATTACTACACCTCTTCAAATGCCAATGTTCACAGAGCAGTTCACACACTTGCAGGTGAAGCAACCGAAGGGTATGAGGCATGCCGTCAACGATTGAAGAATTGGTTTAACGCTGAACGTGCAATTCTTACCAGCGGCACAACTGAGGCGATTAATTTGGTCGCCCATGCATGGGGTCGTGCTAATCTTGTTGAAGGGGATGTGATTGTTTTAACCGAAATGGAACACCATTCAGATATTGTTCCTTGGCAAATGTTAGCCGAAGAGCGAAAGGTTGAGTTGAGGTATGTTCCCGTTCTTGAAGATTTCACTCTTGATATGGACGTATACGCAGCATCTCTCGAAGGTGCGAAACTTGTTTGCGTCGTTCACACATCCAATGTCCTCGGTGTCCGTAACCCCTTAGAAGAAATCACTGAACTTGCTCATTCAAACGGAGCACTGGTTTTGATTGATGCAGCTCAAGGCGTACCTCATGAACAAATCGATTTCATAGACTCCAAAGCCGATTTTATGGCTTTCTCCGCACATAAGATGTGTGGTCCTACAGGAATAGGTGCACTGCTTGTAGATGCAGAAGTGTTCGAAACAATGCAACCGTTCATGGGTGGAGGGGATATGATCGAAACGGTCACCATCACCGGCTCGACTTACCAAACAAATGAGCATAAATTCGAAGCAGGAACACCTCGTATTGCGGAAGCTATCGGCTGGTGTGCAGCGTTCGATTGGATGTCTCAACTTGATTTAGAAAAAGAGCATAAAAGATTGATTGACATAGCCCGCTGGGTCGCAGAACAATTACGTTCAATGGATATTCCAGTGTATGGTCGTCATGACGAAAAAGACAGTGCGGTCGTGTCTTTCCTCCACCCCTCTATCCACAGTGAAGATTTAGCCCATCTTCTTGATTCTCGCGGATTTGCTGTTCGAACTGGACATCATTGCGCTCAACCTTTGCTGCATCGGTTGGGCATTAACGGAACTGTTCGTGCCTCCTTTTACCTGTATAATACGATGGAAGAAGCAGAACATTTCGTTACTCAACTCAAAGAGATCACGGAGAGGTTTGGATGACTTATCCTGAAGCATTATCTGAATTAATCGAAGAGTTCCAAGAAGTCGATGACAAAATGGAACGATTAGAAATGGTTTTTGACATGGCTGAAGAAGTCATTCCTTTCCCACATGAGCAATGGACGCAACAGTCCAAAGTTCAAGGGTGCCAATCTGAAGCACATGTTCATGTCGAGTTGCAAGATGGCAAAGTTCTCTTGCTTTCAGGAGCAGATGCAAAATTGGTTCAAGGTTTGATGGGTATCTTGACGCTGGCAATCAACGGTAGTGCTCCTGCTCAAGCTTTACTGCTTTCCCCAGATTTCGCTGAAGAGATGGGTGTGCTCAATTCGCTTTCTCCAAGTCGGTCCAATGGATTCAGAAACATGTTCGATAAAGTCATGGCTGAGATTCGAAATTTTGTATGAGGTGTTTGAATGGTTGAAAAGCAAGATGTTTTGACTCAGTTGGATGAAGTGGAAGACCCTGAATTGGAATTATCCATCGTTGAATTAGGACTCGTTTACGATGTCCGTTTTGAAACGAAAGACGAATTGATGCATGCGGAAATTGACATGACCCTCACATCGCCTGGTTGCCCTGCAGCACCTGAAATAATGGCTGCAGCCCACCGAGCAGCATTGCAAACAGAAGGACTTGAAAGTGTTCACATCAATCTTGTTTGGGCGCCTCGTTGGGACCCGAAAATCCACGCTACAGAAGATGCTCGAATGGACATGGGCATTTGGGATTAATCAGCGTCGAACAACGATGGTAAGTAAATCTCCATCCTTGAGCAGATGGTCTAAACCAACCCTTTGCCAATCGAATTTTGCGCTCGGACCTTTAACACGTGCATATCGGAACTTACGCACGAAGTCTCGGTGCAATTTGTTGCAAATGTGTTGAACTGTAGAGTCATCTTTGACAATGAGTGGTTCCTCTAAATCAGCATCTTGGCCCTGAGGTTTGAGATAAACTCTCATGAATCCGAGATTGTCATAAATGAAATCTTTTAGTTCCTCAAGGCCGATGTCCTTGAATGCAGAAATACGCATAACTGGCCAATCAGCAGGGAGAGCTTTGCGCGAACGGACAATTTCTTCTTCGCTCGCAATGTCGATTTTGTTGATGGCAATGACTGCTTTTTCATAGATTCTATTTTCGGCTAAACAATCAACAATTTGTTCCGCAGTGGTATCGTTTCGAAGCGTGACAATTGCCGATGTATATCCAAAGGAGCGTATAATTTCGCTCATTTCTTCATGACTGAGATGGGTTTGTTCGACCGTTGTTCGAACATCAATTCCACCGCGTTCAGTACGCTTGATGAATACTGGAGGCTTTGTTTCGTTAAGCCTTAGCCCAGCATTGTGGAGTTCACGGTGAAGGACATTGAAATGCGCATCCTGGAAGGGGTCAACAATATACAACACCATGTCTGCACTACGAATGACATTGAGAATTTCTCTTCCTCTACCTTTTCCTTCAGCAGCGCCTTTGATGAGTCCTGGCAAATCTAAAATTTGAATTTTAGCACCACGGTGTTCCATCACCCCAGGGATACAGGTAAGTGTGGTAAATGCATAACCGGCTGCTTCTGAGTGAGCGTCGGTAACCTTCGAAATCAAAGTTGACTTCCCTACCGAAGGAAAACCGACTAAAGCGACGGTAGCGTCACCTGACTTTTTCACTTCAAATCCTTTGCCACCACCACTCGCCTTCGAGTGAGCATGGGCCTTTTCTTCCTTAATTTTCAACTGGGCGATTTTTGCTTTCAGTTTTCCGATGTGCGCATTGGTGGCCTTATTTTTTTGTGTTTTGTCAATTTCAGCGCGGATCAATTCGATCTGCTCTTTAATTGTCGCCATAACAAAGCCCCATGTGCATCGGGTGAACCGTTCTTCTTCAATGCTCTTCTCTTGAATCGGTAGATTGAGCGCTTTCAATTCTTCATTTCATAGCCGATGACATCAAACGAGACGGCCTTTTGGAATCAAATATGGGCATCGATATGGTTCTGTTAATTGTCGATGAACCGTGTTTAAAGAATCTGCTTCAACAACCATGGGATATGCTCTATCAGGGCATGGAAAAAGGCCGATTTCGTGACCAAAGACCAGCATATGATTCGAGGCTAAAACGGGCTTTTGACATTGATTGCGAAGCCGAAATCCTCGACTGGGTTGATTCAATTGAAGTTGAAAAAACAGGTTCAGTTCTCGAAGTTCTCAAGTCAATACCTGAAGGTTCGCAAGGACTTCTCCACCTCATGGAATGGGCAAGCCCAGGTGCGTGGGAAGTGTGGGAAGGGCGAGCTTTTCTCTATCTTGATGTGGCGCTAAAACGAACGATTTCAAGCAGTGAAGATCTGTATGACGAAGAGACATGGACCCAATTGATTCAACAACTCAACGGTTTACCAGAAGAAGAATTTTCTGAATTGGTTTGCTTGGATTGGATGGAGCGCCGTAAGGAACTCGGGGAAACGCTTGATGAAAATGAAGACCCAAAGATAGTACCGACCTTTGAGGCACACGACCGGGCTTCTCGTGGATTAGTCTACACCATCACCCTCTGCAACAGTTCACCAAATCTTCTTGGAATTCTTGGAAGGGAACACATGAAAGCAGACTTATGGGGGCACGGTCGGTGGAATCTCCGTCAGTACCTTCTCGATTAATCGAGGGGTTCAAAGACCACTTCCGTAACGCATAACATGATGGGTGACGAATTGCCTTCTGAAGAGCCTGAAGAAAACATCGGTAATGCCGATGATTCAATTCCTGTTATTGAAGAGGGAATGGAAACGCTTGACCTCGCAGATTCAGTTGAAGTTGAAGTTCTCGACCCGTTGGAAGAAGCACTCATGCGTGCTGAAAAAGCGGAAAAGGAAATCGCTTACAAAGACGCTGAAATTCAAAATGTGCGAAAACGTTTGATGGGTGAAAAAGCAGAACTGATACAATACAGTGGAATGGGTCTTGCTCGCCGGATGCTCACCGTTCTTGGCGATGTTGACAGGGCTATCGAGAACCTCGATAAGGATGATGCATCTGCTGTCGCTCAAGGATTGCGGTTGTTAAGAAACAAGATGTGGCACGAACTTTCTGCTGACGGCGTTACGGCTATTGAGGCACAAAATCAACCCTTTGACCCCGCTAAAATGGAGGCAATCACGACGATTCCTTCATCTGATGCATATCCATCTGGTAATGTAGTCGATGTTTTGGAATCGGGTTACATGTACAAACAGCGGGTTCTTTTAGCCGCTCGAGTCGTCGTTGCATCCGATGAATAGTTCCACAAGATTCTTGTGTGAAGATGTTCTCAACGATACATGGTCAAGAAACTTGCAGGTAAGGCTGCTGGTGCAGCAGGAAATGCAGCAAAGAAAGCAGCAAAGTCGGCAGCAAGTTCTGCAAAACGTCAGGTTATCGATGAAGTCACCAAGCCCGTCAAGGACGCTGCGAAAGAAAAACTCTCATCTGTCGCTACTGGGATTAAAGCAAAGGCTGAAGAAAAAGTGAACAAAATGGCCAAAGATCAAATGAAAAAGCAGGTCAAGAAAAAACTGTTTAGAAAATGATTATCCTGCATGGACTCCGGTTTCAAACGTCGAGAGACGGAATAAGGCATCGTGTTCAATGAGCCATTCAATGACCGCTTGAGGGATACTCGATTTGAGAACCTCTCGAACGGCCTCATCATCATACACCGTTGAAAGCATTTTTGCTGTTTGTCGAACTCTCCATCCTTCATGCTGTTCACGTTGTTGCATTTCAGGTTCAGTGACTTCATAGCCGGCATCCCGATACAATTGAGCGGTTGGTCCATCAGAAGTCACAAGGATTCCATCGCCGTGAGTTTTACGGGCATGTTCAACCCAATTAGGCGGGTCATTGATGTCATCAATTCCGACAATTTCTACAGCGAGATTTTCACTCTGTGACCATGCTTTAATCATCGCTTTTCTTTCATCTACAGTCCACGGATTAGTTGGCTCCCATCCTGCCTGTTGTGAACCAATTGCGATGACCAACTGGTCATCATCTCCGACATGTTCGTGAGCAGCTTTGACCAAGTATTCATGACCCATGTGAAAGGGTTGAAAACGCCCCAGGACAATATATCTGGTCATGCATTCACCTCATGCGAAATAAGAATCAACATCGAGATCAGGGAGAGATAATCCAAATGATTTGAAACAGTCAATCATGCGTTTGCATCCTTCAACCATTTCCTCGACTGGCGTTTCACCCATTGAACCAACTCTGAACATTTTACCCTTCAAATGGTCTTGAGCGCCAATGACTTGTGTATTGTAATCATCCTTGAGACGAGACCTCCAACTGTCATCGATGCCTTCAGGATAGAGTATTGCAGTCACTGTATTGCTGCGTTGGCTTGAATCAGCGAGTAAATCAAATCCGAGGTCAGAAAACAGATGGCGGACGCCATTCGCCATGTGTTCACATCGAGACCATCTTTCCGAATTCGTCTCTTCTTTCAACACCTCAAGAGCAGCACTCCATCCCATTGCTAAATTGATTGCAGGAGTCCATGGTGTTTGGTCATCAGAGCCTTTTTTCAGTGCGGAGACTAAATCGAGGTAATAGTTCGGATTTGAGTCGCCTTGTTCTCGAATCGCATGAACTCGGTCAATAAAGTTAGAATTAATGGCGATAGCAGCGATTCCCGATGGGCCCGCGGTACATTTTTGTGCACCAACTACAACCGCTTCTGCTGCCCATTCTGTTGGATGAACTGGCATACCTCCAACTGAAGTAATTCCATCAAGGATAAACGAAGTTTTGTGCCGTGCACACATCTCTGCGATTGCTGCTGCGTCTTGTGTAATGCCAGTACTGGTTTCGTTATGACAAATCAAAACTGATTCGTAACAACCTCGTTCCAATTGCTGTTCAAGTTCATACAAATCAAACGCCCTGCCCCATTCGTATTTGAGGTGCTTTACGTTGCAAAAGCGTTGGCAAATCTCAGCAACTCGTTCACCGAATTTCCCGTTGGTTGGAACCAACACTAAATCGTTTGAGCGAAATCTGTTCGCAATGACCATTTCCATGGCAGCAGTGCCGCTACCTGATACGACAACGACCTTGTAATCATCGTCTCCTGACCACGATTGAACACCGCGTACAGGCTGTGAGGGTGCCAAATTGAATGCGCTTCGGAGTCCAGAGTTCAATTGAGCCATGACGTCGCGATATTCGGTGCCGCGGGCAGTAATGACAGGAGATCCGAGTGCACTGAGGCATGGTTGACCCATACGCACCGGTCCTGGGACGAGGAAACAGTCTTCGCTGATGTCCATTGGTTGTTGCAATACATGGAGGTTCTTCAACTGCATGGCTTGTACACCTTCTTCTGCCATGTTATGAAGCGTGTGTCCGTGTCGCTGAACTCTTAGGGAAGTGCCGCTACGGTTGGCCATGGTGCGTGTCGGTCTTGCGATGCTTCAAGGCGCTCGTCATGAGCATGTACAGGCCCTTGGCGTGGCCTCAAAACAACTCGGCTTGGATGTTGAAATTGTAGAATTACGTACGGGCAATCAAGTCGACGACCGTCTTGATTGTCTGGTTTTACCGGGTGGCGAATCGACTGCTATGCGCAAAGCAAGTCAAAGTGAATCGCTTCTTTCAGCTTTGTTTTCATGGATTCAAGAACACCCCCAACGGCCAGTCTTGGGGACTTGTGCAGGGGCCATTCTACTTGCAAATCCTGGTGATGACATGCGTTCTTTTCTCCGTGCAGAAATCTCCAGAAATGCGTGGGGTCGTCAGCGTGATTCGTTTGAAGCCGATGTTACACTTTCTTTAGAAACACCTTCAGCTGGTGATTTTTCCCCGCACAAAGCCTCTCGTGACCAATTCAACCACCAACCCCTGCCTGTGGAGATTTCTGAAAATGACCGTGAAGAATTATTCCCAGGTGTATTCATTCGAGCTCCTCGCTTTGTCCAGTCGAGTATTGACTGTACTCCAGTGGCTTTCTTGGGTGAAGAAATCGTTGGTGTTCTCGATGGTCAATGCCTCGCTTTGACCTTCCACCCTGAACTCACGGGTGATTATCGGTTCCATCGGTGGCTTCTTCATCAGTCATTATTGACAAATTAAGCATTGAATCAAGCGAGAGGTTGAAACCTCAATGGCATTAGGGTTGTTTGAGTTCAATGACTGTGTCTCTGCCGATGGCAACTGAAATACTTCCTGCTGAAGTAGGTGAGGCCGAAGGATGTGTTCAATGTCAGCATGGCAGTAAACTCGTATTGTTTGTAACCGGAAAGTGCCACTGGGGATGCGATTATTGTCCTCTCTCAGAGAATCGAAGAGAGTCCCCTGATATGTTTGCCAATGAACGACGTTGTACTTCATGGGATGAAGTCATTGAAGAAGGCCATGCAATGCGCGCAACTGGCACTGGCATTACTGGAGGTGACCCAATGCTTGACATGGAGAAATCATTGGAAGCAGTTCGACAACTTAAAGCAGCATTTGGTAAAGAACATCATATTCATTTGTATACTTCCATTCCCTTTCAAGTCAACAGAGCAATCGACTTTGGAGAAGCAGGTCTTGATGAAATACGATTCCACCTCTTGGATGGAACCTTGACCAAATATCTCCCTATTATCCAGGCATGTTCGGATGCAGGCATTACGGTAG
>MDTC01084460.1_pt1 | contig 37201 bp, 43 predicted proteins | sample 811181 | NCBI WGS metagenome assembly MDTC01 (sample SAMN05326644, study PRJNA326480) | marine metagenome | isolation source: seawater | place: Pacific Ocean: North | collected 2011
TTGCTGGAAGAATTAGAAGAGATAATTTCCAAACTTCAGGCGGTGGTGATAATAATAGATTCTTAGAAGCTCAAGATTATTCACATTGGATTTGGAACACAGCTAATAACTGGGGTATCTTCTGGGCAGGAAATACTGGTGCTTCATATAGTCACTTTAGTAGTTCTAATCCGAATGAACTCGTATTTGTTGGTTCAGGTAATGTAAGAGCAAGTATTGACCTTGATAATGGTAATGCACACTTTAATGGTAATGTTTCTGCTGGTAACTTCTTACTAAATGGTGGAAACGAAAACATCGGTCTTATTAAGTCATACGGCTCAGGTGGAGCAGACTTAGTATTATTTGATGCTACAGAATACTTTGACAAACGTGTTATTAAGCCAATGGCTGATAACGAAAGCGCGCTTACAAGTAATACAGCAGAATTTGTTAGAACAACAGACGGACCATTCGCTGGTTCAATGGTTCTCCAATCATCTGGTTACAGAACATTCTATTCAGATTACATACCAGTTGTTCCTGGTGAAGATATTTACGGTGAGATTTCTCATAAAACAATTTCAGGCTCAGGCGGCCGATTATACTACGGTGTTGAGAGATTTGATAGTCAGAAACGACCAATCGCTGGTAATACAGGTACTACATACTTCGTAGTTGGTGGTAATATATTTACTAATACCAGTTGGCAGACACAACGTGGTCATACAACAATACCATCATCACATACACCTTATAATGGTTCAGACGGTGGTGGTTGTTACTATGTAAGAATTCGTATCTTATTAAACTATAATGCTGGTGGAGCACTTCGACAGTGGGCTGGTATTATGCTCAAGCGTCGTAACGCTGAATCCAATTTATTAGTTGATGATTTACTAGCAGATGATATTACTGCAGATGAAATAACAGCAAACGTATTTAGAGATAGAGCAAACCCAAGTACTTTCTATGTAGACCCTGCTTCTGTATCGTACATGAATGATGTACGACCTAGTATTATATACGATAGAGATAATACTGGTTACTATTTAAATCCAAACAGTACTTCTTATTGGAATACTTCACAACAGAATGGTTATCATACGTTCTTAAACTATGGTCTTGGTATCACAGGTACTTATACATCTACAAGACTACAACAAGTCTTTGCGATGGGCTCATCATACAGATTACCTGCTGATGGTAACTCTACAGCAAATATGTATGGTGTTGCATGGTCGCATCCAAACGCAGGAAGTAAAGGTGGAGCTAATAACCTAAACGATCACGGTTTGTTAATTATTAACAATGGTGGATTCAGAGCTGCTATTTCAAGTAGAGCTGTATTCTCACAAGATGTTCGTGGTACATTATTCTACGATTATAATAACACAGGATATTATGTCGACCCAGCAAGTACTTCAAGACTGAATTACATGCGCCTTTCAAGTGGTGACTCATATTTAAAAATTGGTGCTAACAGTTCTACAACTACAACACGAGATACTAACAGACCACAGCTAGAAATTGGCGAAAACCATGCTTATCCGCACCTTACACTATGGTCATACGGAAGTAATACAACACACGGTGGTGTAATTAGTTTCAGGTCACGACAGGGTGGTGGATTTAGAAGATGGAATATTGGTACATCAAACTATAATCCTGAATCTATACAAATTGGTTACTTTGATAACCAAAATAATCCACACTACGGTGTTGGTGTTAATGGTTGGTCATACGACTCGTATGCAAGACTTGTTATTAGAACTGGTTATACAGAAGCTCGTGGTTCTATGCGTTCACCACTCTTCTATGACTTAAATAACACTGGATATTATCTAGACCCTGCTTCAACTTCAGTACTGAACTCTGTAAGAGCTCAACGTTTCTCTCACGTAGATGATGTTTCACAAGACGACCAATTTGGTTTATATTTTGGTTCTAACCAAAGTACTGCCTATGCAATCTTCCGTGAAGGTGGTAGTTGGACTTATCCATATCCTGATTTAAGAATTGCTTTCCACACAGGTCTTAAGTTTGGTGCTAATGCTTCTTACCAAGGTATGCGTTTCTATACTGATTATAACATGGCAACTCAGGTCATGTCAATCAATAATGGTTCAGACCCATTAGGTGGCAGTAACGTATATGTTAACAATAACTTGCAAGCTGGTTCATCATTAAGAGCTCCAATATTTTACGATAGTAACAATACTGCTTACTATACAGACCCACACAGTGAATCAAGAATTAATACATTAAGAACCGCAGGGTTTGTTGTAATTGGTGGTAACTTCCAAAACAATCCATATAACTCAGTTGGTTCAACAAGGTTAATGTTTGGTGGTGGAGATGGTAATGCTCAAGGCAACTATTACATCGGTACAAACTTAGAAAATTATGGCGGTAATTATACCAAGCTTGATTTAAGATGGCATACTGGTATTCGTATGGGTGCTCAGCCAAGCTATGGTGGTACTCGTATATACAACAACGAAGACTTAAGTACTGTATTATTCTCAGTAGGTAAAGGCGACTCACATGTTAGAGTTGAGAATGGTAATAACTTATATGTTCAAGGTGGTGATGCAAGAGCTGCGTTATTCTATGACTATAACGATACTAATTACTATATAGACCCTGCTAATAACGGCCGTGTATGGCAATTAGGTATTGGTTATAGGTCAGCAAGTAAGAGATTAGATGTTACTGGTGACCACGGTAATACAGCGATCAGGTTAGAATTACCTGCAGGAAATAACGGTGCAGGACAAGGTAATATACCATTACAGATGTGGGTATCAGAACCAGGAAGAACTTGGTCTGGTGCAGGCTTCGGTTATAACGTTGATAATAATCTTAATGGTGGTACTAATCAGTATTACTTAGGTCGACCAAATACTTCTCATGGTCAGGCTTACATGAGATTTGACACTAATGGTTATATGACATTCTATAATACGAATACTTCAGGTACTCGTTATGAAACATTACAGACAAGGTCAAATAATACCGTATATGTTCCTAATTACTTATTTGCTGGTGCATCATTAAGAGCACCTATCTTCTATGATACAAACGATACTGGTTATTACGCAGACCCAAGAAGTAATTCAAGATTTAACACAATGCAATTTGTTGGAGATGTTAACTTCGACGGTGGCGCTGGTGCGATCGAGCTTACAAGTTCTGATATTCGCTCAAACGGAAGCTCAAGCTGGACAGGTAACCCAGGTAGTACTGTAGGTAAAATTCAAATGCACAGTAACCGTTGGTACATTGTATCTAACGGAAACTCAAATAGAATTGTTCAGTTCAGACAAAACGGTTCTGATAGGTCTTATATTGCTAATGACGGTAGATTAATTGGACCTGGTGTTAGTGCTACTAGTGATGTTAGAGCTCCAATATTCTATGATTCAGATGATACAACTTACAGAGCTGACTTTAACTCTACTTCTAACACAGCAATGCGATTCAGAGGTGGAACATTACATGGACCTAACCCAAGTTGGGGCAGATACTTATACGTAGGTACAAATGGTAATGTATCAAGTGAAGCTTGTGTTGCTACTACAAACGGTAATTTACACTTAGATTCTCGTTCAGGTAATAACCTATATTTACAGTGGTATGTTGGTGGAACAGTTTATGTAAATAACGCAATCCAAGCACAAATTTACTACGATCGTAATAATACAAGTTATTATGGTGACTTTGCTTCTACTTCATATATGAACGACTTAAGAGTCAATATCTTATACGATAGAAACAACACTGCTTACTATGTACATAACTCAAGCGGTGATGCTTCATTAAGAACGGTCACAGCTGATACGTTGAACATGAGAGATCGTGGTGACTTTATTACATTCTACGGAAACGATTCTAACTATCACAGTATTTCATCTCGTGATAATGGCGGTGGTGTAACCGACGATTTAAGATTTAACTCTTATCACGATATCTTCTTTAACCTTGACTCGAACAATAATAATAGTACTGGTTCAACAGGATTCTATGTCGGCCATCACGGTGCAGGAACAGGTGGTATTTCAGGTTGGCCTTTCCAAGCAATGATGGATGGTAATACTTATAGTACTTCTTCATTCCGTTCAAATGTATTCTATGCAAGGTCTAACACTGGTTACTACATGGACCCAGATGCAACATCTAGACTAAGAGCAGTATATGCTAACGATTGGTTTAGAGCAGACGGTGGTTCTGGTCTTTACTTCCAAGATTACGGATATGGATTACGTGGTGCACAAGCTGAAGGCAACCCATACGGTAACGTATCAACATATAATATCGGACGAAATGGTTGGGGTGGATACGGTATTGGTTCAAGATGGACTTGGATGTCAACTGAAGGCAACAATGTTGGTGTACACGATAATACTCGTAGTTGGTTACAATATTATAATGGTTCATATCACGACTTTAATTATGGATATGTACAAAGTGATTCATCATTCCGTGCTCCAATATTCTATGACTTAAACGACACTGGTTATTACATGAATCCAAATAGTGATTCAAACTGGCAAGGTTTAACTGCTCGTGGTCAAGCAATGATTGGCTTGCAGGGTATGACCAGAAGTGGAGCAATAAGTAACTACGGTAGACGACCAAATATTACTAGTGACTCAAACTATTGGACAGGTTCCAAAGGTTGGGGTAGAGTTGATATGAACACAGTTGGTAACTGGGGTTCAGGCTTCTTCGATACTTGGAGTAACCCAGCTAACCAACCAAGCGGTACTTCGCATTGGGTTGGTGTTCAAGCATATCACTATTCTAATGGTAGTGCAAGATATGGTTGGCAGATGGCAGGTGGACCAATTACCAACTTAAGATTCCGTTCTTCCTGGTCAGGATTTAGAACTTGGAGAACAATCCCTGTATTAGATGAGAATAGTACTAATGGCGGCGCAATGTATGCTGGCATTTACTACGATTCAAATAATACTGGTTACTATGCAAATCCAGCCGGCAGAAGTAGACTACAAGAAATTGACTTTGGTAATGGTAGTTACTACATGAGAGCTGGTTCTTGGGGTATGAGAAATCAGACTCCATACGGATATATTGAGTTCGGCCCTGCTAACAGTAGTCACGCACACATTTACTCTGATAGAAGTAACTTCTACTTTAATAAAATGATTCAGGTACAGGGTGGTTCCCAGATGTACCAAAATGATATTCGTTCTAACATATTCTACGATAAGAATAATACTGGATATTATGGAGACTATGCAAGTACTTCTAGGCTCAATCAGCTAACTGTTAACAGAATTAATACACCATACGCTGGTGGTAACTCTGGTATAACAAGAGCAAGTTCACCATACTCATTCGGATTCCAGGAATCTGGTGGTTGGAGTTATCCATATCCAGACTTGGTATTACAATATCATACTGGTATGTCATTTGCAGGTAACCCATCGTACGGTGGTATGAGATTCTTCAATGACTACAGCAGTGGAACTGTAAGATTCCAAATCAATGGTGGTTCAAGTTATACATACGCAAACACATGGTTAAGAGTTGCTGGTTCTAACCAAGGTATTTACTCAAGTCATAACGGTGCTCACTTTGAACCTAACGGTCACACAAGTTACGGTGCTTGGAATATTCGAGGTAACAGAAGTGGATGGTACGGTTTATCATTCCATGAGCCTACATGGGACCCACATCTCATGTTCGATGGTAATGGTTCTGGTGGTATCTATATGCAAGGCGGCGGCCGATGGGTATTCTATCACAACCGTAGCAACAACTGTACTGGCTTTGCTTCATCTTCAACGGTTTCTGGTTATCGTATGCGAGTTAACGGTTCGCTTTACTGTAATGGTAACGTTGTTGCTTACTCTGATGCGCGAGATAAGGAAAACATTGTTACTATTGACGGTGCTTTAGATAAAGTATTACAATTACGCGGTGTTTACTATGATAGAAAAACTAGAGAACATCTAGTTGATGATCGCGACGAGATTTACAAAGGAAGACAACTTGGTTTAATTGCTCAAGAAGTTAAAGAAATTGTACCTGAAGTTGTATCTTATGCTGAAGAAGTTGACCAATACGGACTTGATTATCCGAAGATGGTTGGTTTACTTGTTGAAGGTATTAAGGACCAACACAAGATTGTTGAAGACCAACAAAAATTAATAAATAGTCAACAAGAAAAGATTGACAAACTTGAAGAAATGGTATATAATATAATGAATAAAATGGAGAACAAATAATGGCACTAATACAGTCATACGAAGTACCTGGCACTGGTTTAACTGCAGCAAACGCATATTTTGTAGTTACTGATGTCAAGGTACAAAAAAGAATGGAAGATATTCCTACACCAGTAGATACTTCCGACCCTACAGGTTTTACAAACGGTGGTGTACACGATGAAAATATCGACCCTGTACATTATCGAGCTGGATATGTTGCAGAATGCTGTGTTACTATATGGGCTACTAAAGAAGCTCGTGAATCTAGTAACAAACCTATAGGCATGGCAGGAGCACATACTACAGAAGTAGAAGCAGAATTACATATTGGTACGGCGGGACTCGACCACAGATGCGTTTTCTTTATCGATATGGATTCGGGCGATAGTCACATAGTTCAAGCGTATAGTCACTTGAAATCACTTGACTATTTTGAAAACGCAATCGAAGATTAATAAATAGATTTTTTATAGGAGAAATAAAAATGGCACTAAGTACAGATTACACTTGGGCATGGGAAGTAACATCTCTCAAGCGTAAAGACCAAGTCAATGCTGAAGGCGCGACCTTAACAGGTGCAGTATGCCAAACATACTGGAAAGTTACTGGAACAGACGGTAACGGTAATACAGGAGAGTTCTCAGGAGCAACTCCATTTACCGCACAAAACACACCAGCGGGCTCATTTGTAGCCTTTGACGATTTAACAGAAGACACCGTATTAGGTTGGATTCAAGCAGTCGTAAATGGCGATCAAGGATATGCAAACCATATCGGCGAAAGAGTTGGAGCACAAATTGACGAAGTAACAGTTGAAGACGCTTCTATGCCTTGGGCACCTGAAGATGTTACACCAGTTCCTGATGCACACGCTGAAGCTGAAGACGCTGTCGAAGATTCAGACCCAGAGTAAGTAAATAATGACTTACACATGGCAAGTTATTAACCTTATTACGCGTACAGAAGAAAGTAGCGACGGTGTTTCTTTACCGGAAGCCGTCGTTAACATTCACTGGCGTAGGTCTGGAGTTGATGATGACGGCAATACTGCTTTAATAAACGGTTATGCACCACTTGATGTATCCGGTATTCCTGCTGCTAACTTTATCAGTTATAATGATTTAACTGAAGCTAAAGTAATAGAGTGGTTAGATACTGTTAATGCAGCATTTATTGAAGATTATAATGCTAAAATTGTAGCTAAAATAGCTAAGACTAGTGAAATAACAAAAGCTGTTCCCTGGTCATAAATAATAGTTGACAGACACACGAAAGTGTGTTATAATATACAATAATGTTTTACATAATGGAGAAAGTATGCATGATTTACGTCATCATGGATTAGTCCATTACGCACTTAAGCGTGGTGGAAGTATACATCCAATAACCCTTCCAAAAGAGTTAACAGGCGAAACGGGTATTATGAACCCCTCGATTTTTATGCACGAGGGTCGTATACTATTGAATGTTCGTCATGTCAATTATACTCTTTATCACTCAGAAGGTAAAAAATTCCCACATTTATGGGGCCCACTTCAATATATCCATCCAGAAAACGATGTTAGTTTAACTACTCACAATATTATGTGTGAGCTTGATGCTAATATGAATATTCTATCTGCAGGTCGTATTAAAATGAATTTAGATACAGGTGAACCTACCTGGAACTTTATTGGACTTGAAGATGGTAGACTATTTAATTGGGAAAATAGATTATTCTTATGTGGAGTACGAAGAGATGCTTACGATGATAAAGGCACAGGTCGTATGGAAATGTGCGAAATTGAATTTATCGACAATGAATGGCAAGAAGTAGGAAGACATCCTATTCCTGCACCAGGCGATGATGCAACCTTCTGCGAAAAGAATTGGATGCCTGTTATTGATATGCCATGGCATTTTGTTAAATGGTGTAATCCAACAGAAGTTATTAAATACGATGCAGAAACTCGTACAACAACTACAGTTCATTTAAACGAAGACAGTAAAGTTGAAAGTCTTTATCGTGACCTAAGAGGTGGTACTCAAGTACATCCTATAGGTCAAGGTCGTCGTATGACTATAACTCACGAAACTGACTTATATAAAGATAGCTTTCAGCGTAAGGATGGTCACTACAATCACAGAGTTATTGTGTGGGACGAAGATTGGAATATAATACATTATACCAAAGACTTCCATTTTATGGGCACACAGATTGACCACACAACAGGATATGAATACAATATTGAATTTGCTACTGGTATGATGTTCTTAGATGGATATGTAGTAATAGCTTATGGCTACCAAGATAATGGTACGTATATACTTAAAGTACCTGAAAAGGTATTTTTTGATTTTGTAGCGAAAGGATAAATGATGATACAAGAACTTTTAAACGAACACTGTTTAGACCCTAAAAATACTCATAAGTTACTTAAACTTGCAAGAGAATACGATAGACTTGAACAAGGAGCTATGGCTGTATCTTTATATCTTAAAACAGCTGACATTAGTGAAGATAAAGAAATCCAATACGAATGTATGATTGGAATTGCAAGAGCATACCAACGTCAAAAAAATAGACAATGGACTGTTAAAACTGCATACCAAGATGCTATAGCATTAATGCCTTATAGACCAGAAGCTCATTTCTTTTTAGCAGAATATTTAGAAACTCTACAAGAGTGGAAACCAATGCTAATGCACACCAACTTAGCTTTAGAGTGGTATAATGAAGGCTATGATGAAGAATGGGTTTTAGATATTCCCGGTTATGGTGAATATGAAGGATTGTTATATTTTCAAGCTTTAGCAACATGGTTTATCGGTGGTACACAAACTGGAAAACATGCATTCTTTAATTTAAAGCATAGATATGACATGAAAGGTTATACTGATAAAGTTGAACAAATGGTAGGTCAACTTTGGTACCCAGATACAATACCTTATATTGATGATGATTACGAAAGATTTAGATTTAAATTTGATGGTTTAGAAACCATTACTACGAATCATTCTAAACATTACCAAGACCTTTTTGTACTATCCTTATATAACGGAAAGAGAAATGGTTCTTATTTAGAGATTGGCTCTGGTGACCCATTCGTACATAATAATACAGCTTTATTAGAAGGAATGTTTAATTGGAAAGGTATTTCTATTGACAATTCAGAAGCTCTATGTTATAATTTTAAAGAGAATAGAAACAATACAGTAATTTGTACTGATGCTACAGAATTAGATTTTACTAACTTATTTAATTTACATTGTGTAGACCCAGTAACTGATTATTTGCAAATTGATTGTGATGAAGCTTCAATAGAAATTTTAGAAAATATACCTTTCGATACTCACAAATTTGGAGTCATTACATTCGAGCATGATACTTACAGGCTTGGTACTGATATAAGAGATAAAGCAAGAACTATATTAAAGAAACACGGTTATCAGCTTGTAATTAATGATGTTGCATTTTCACCACAACACTCATACGAAGATTGGTACGTACATCCTGATGTCATTGATGTTCCAAAGAAATTTATTGCTAATCTGAAAAATATTAATTTTGTATGGGATTATTTTATGAATGATATGAAGGATTAATTTATGATTACTGTAGTAGCAACAGGTGGCTTTGACCCAATACACTCTGGCCATATTAAATATTTAAAAGACGCTTCATTGTCTGGTACAAGATTAATTGTTGGCGTTAATTCTGATGAATGGTTAACAAGAAAAAAAGGTAGATATTTTATGCCTTGGGAAGAACGTGCTGCTATTGTAAGAGAACTTGCTTGTGTTGACGAAGTAATTTCTTTTAATGATTCTGATGATAGTGCTATTCATGCATTAGAAACAGTTAAACTATTATATCCTAATGACACTATTATATTTGTAAACGGTGGCGATAGAACACCAGATAACATTCCTGAAATGGCAGTAGAAGGTATTACGTTTGAGTTTAGTGTCGGTGGAGACAATAAAGCAAATTCTTCAAGTTGGATATTAAAAGAATGGGCTCAACCTACAACACAGCGTAAGTGGGGAACATATAAAATATTAGATTCTAATGGCCATTGGCAAGTTAAAGAATTAAGTTTTGATGTTGGTCAATCATTAAGCGATCAACGCCATACACACAGGTCAGAACATTGGCACATTGTAAGTGGTTCTGTTTTAATGGAACTCGATAGAGGTGATGGAATGCCTGGGTCAAAACATACAAAGATTTACCATGCAGGTATGAGCGTTGATATTCCAAAAGAAACATGGCACAAAGCAACCAATGTTGGTAAAGAATCTGCTAAAGTAATCGAAGTATGGTTAGGCGATATATTAGAAGAAAGTGATATAGAACGTCGTGATTAATATAAATAGTAATTAAATATAAACGCTAATAGTCAAAGGAGACGAGGATGGCGATAAAAGTAAGTGGCACAACTGTCATTGATGACACTATTAAAGTCATTACAGGTACAAACTATGGCACAGGATTAAACGGAGTTTATTCTAACTTCCATCCTGATGGCATTGACACAATAACAACAGCTATTGATTTTCATAAACCAATTATGAAGTTGGCTATGTCTGGTAATGTCACGTTTACAACCACAAATACTCAATTAGGTGCTACTGCAACATTACTTTTAGATACATCAACATCTGGCCATACTCCAACATTTGGTTCAGAAGTTTTATTTGGTGTTGCACCAACATGGTCAAATAATCGCCATTGGCAAATCACATTTACGTGCACTGGCTCTAATGGTGCTGATGTAAGAGCTACAGCTATTGGATTTGATGAACCATCTTCAACTTCTTCAGCTTTTAACGACTGGACATTTAATAACGCCTGGGATACATCAGTAAGTGGTTACGGAACTTTCAGCGAACCGTGGTCAGCAGTATGGGTTTCTTTTCAACATGATACATCAAATAACAGAATTAATGTAGTTCATGGTTCTGGAAACTTTAATAGTGGCTCAAACCAATATACATCTTATGCTACCTATACAGGATTAAGTAATATTACTGCAGTTACTGCGCAATATAATGTACAAAGCCAAAATGTTAATGGCAGTAACACAAACCCTTCTGGTGGATATAGCTATGGACCACTTCCAACTAATGATGGTTATTCTAGTGGTTCATATTATACTGTTCCAACGTCAGGTAGTTTATTTTTTGGATGGCAAGCTGTATCACAAAATAGCGACCCTTCATCTACCCAAACAAGTGCAAGCTTTACAGGTCTAGACCCAGATTTTAGAATTAAAATTGTAGACAGCGTTGCAGGTACAGTATATGCTACTTGCGATGTACCTCTAGGGTCAATCTCAGCTACAGCAAACTGGGGCAACATGCCTGCGATTTAAGGAGTAATATATGGCAATTAAAGTAAACGGAACAGAAGTAATAAGTAACACAAGAAAGTTTACTGTTACCGGTGCTACGGGCGTTTATACAGATTTCCAGCCTTTATCTGTTACTACTACTAGTGATTACGGTGGCAGCGCTTTTAGTGTGAGCTTTGACAGTTCGCATAAAGACCTAGGAACATCAGCACAAGCAACTGGTGATGTTGATTGGACTCTAACTAGCCTAGGAACAGGTAAACAAATGACGATGTTTGTAGACGCATCTGATTCTGGCCACGACCAAAGTTTTAGTGTAAGTGGCGGTGGAACAATATTATATCCAAATGATACAGAACCAACTTGGACTGGTGCAAGATATTGGTTACACAGACTAACATGTTGGTCAGCTGATACAGTAAGTGTAATATCTACAAGTTGGGGAGACGGCCCTACTGTTTCCTTACCAAGTGCAATTGATATAAGTGCAAACTCGGGAACACAAAGCGGAAACTGTAATTGTGTTGTTAGATTAAATTCTACAGGCACCTTGAGTTTAACAGGTTCCGGAACACAAGGTAGTGTAAATGGAGCACAAAATAACGGATACACATGGTTGCTTTCAGGAAGCGCAAGCGACTACGAATGTAACTTTAATTATACATTTACTAATAACGGTGGAGCAGACCAATCTACAGCAGGTAATAATACGTGGGAAGGATTAGGTACAAGTCGCGAGTGGAAAATTTATGATGCATCAACAAATGCGTCTAATAATGTACTTGATGGAACATTAAAAATTAGAAGAGCTTCAGACCAAACAGAATTAGTATCTATACCCTGCGAGCTAACAGCTCACCATACACCGTAGGAATTAAATATGAAAACAGGACAACTCAGACAAGTTAAAATTTCATCAACAAATGCTAATAATGAAATTGTTGACACCTATCACATGATTCCAGAGCATGATGATGAGATAGAAAATGAACAACAGTTAATGAAAAAAATGTATCAACTTGTTGATGCTAAAAGAGGCTCAGAAGAATAATGGCAATTAAAGTAAACGGAACAGAAGTAATAGACGACTCAAGAGGTTTATTAAACGTTACAGATGCAACAGGTAAGTTCGGTGAGTTTTATCCATCACCAGCTACTATTACAACTAATATTAACTTTACTACTCCATTTATGACTGTAACTTTATCTGGTGCAACAACATTCACCAGTTCAGGCACCACAGCTAGTGGCGGCAAGTCTGCTATTTTATGTTTAGATACAAGTTCTACTGGCCACACACCAACATTTCCATCCTCATTTAATTGGGAAGATGATACAGAACCAACTTGGTCTTCTTATAGAAAATGGCAAATTCATATGATACACCACAGTGTTGGTAGAATTGATGCAACAGCAATTGGATTTGATGCTCAGTCATCTCAACCTACAGAAGCTGTAGCACTATCTGGAACAACTGGTACTCCAATTACTTTCACCGACTTTCCTGGTAGTAATAATAATGATTTAGTTATGGGCTGGGAATTTGCTTCAGACGGAAATATTTACAAATATGAATCTGTATACAATATTGGTGGTCAAGGTAGATATCTACATTCATCAACTCAATGGAATAATATTACACCGTCACAAACATATTATATTAGAGTAACAAATTTTGGTGGTACTAAAAACATAAGTACTTCTGATAGTGATACTCTTAATTCGTGGATTGCATTAACGTCTAATAGAGAGTTTCAAGTAAGAGATTCTAGAGACATAACCACATATGCCGATGAAAATTGTGTAATTAAAGTTGAAATTTCATCTAACTCAGGTGGTTCAACAATATTAGATACAGGTTATTACGAGATGAGATACATAGGTAACGCTTAAGGAGATATTATGCCAACACATTCATTTCAACAAGGTTCAGGTTTTAAAGTAACTGGTGGAACTGGCGGAATAAGCGCTGGTAATAGCATAGCCGGTACTGTTGTAACAGAAGAAATTAGAAGTATAGACGACGCAGGTAGTAACGACCTTGGTGTTCGTTGGTTACAAATTGGATTTGCAAATGCACCAGGAAATTGCGCTGCGACCGCGGACGGTAGCATAAAATGGTTCAGGTCCGGCACAAATGGTCTTAGAATTACAGTTACTGATGATAGTAGTGCAACTGGAGAAACTGGTACATCTGATTCCACATACTCAAACCGACCTGCTGCATCAGGAAGTCCTGCTACAAATAGCTTCGAAGGTGCTACTGGTGAAGATGATGGTTCACAATATAACAGAAGCTTAGGTACTTATTCTTACGGCGTAAGAGAGCGGCAAGTTGTAGACGGCGAAGGTTATAATGATACAGTAAGAGATGATATTTACTACAACAGTGTAAAAGTATATGATGCTGGTTATGTTTTAAGTTCAACCTGGTCTCCAGGCGACTCCGTTTCTGGTGACAGTGATAACTATACATATACAGTAGGAGCCTATCAAGAAGTTTATAATGATGATACTTATTATGCAGTAATTCGTAGTGTACCTTCTGAAACACATTACTCATTTAATGCAACAGCAGCTATTACTGGAATACGAGCAGTATTTACTCCAACAACTTCATCATCATCTGGAACCGGTGGCGGTGGTGCACTTCAGCCTGTAAAAACTTTTGACGGAACTGCAGTTCCTAATAATACTACATTAAGTGCTATGGATTCTGGTTGGAAAACAACAGCAAATGACATGAGCACTGGTGTAACTCTTGCGTTTATACAAACAACTGGTACTATGAGTGATTCATCAGCCATTTATACATTAGATGGCCGATTAGATTTTTATGCAAGAACAGCTACTTCTGGTGATACTCTAGTAAAATCAATACGCATGAGAGCTCAAACAACTGCTGACAGTGTTTATTAAAATAAATAATATAATATAGGTAAAAGAGAAAAAAATGTCAATACCAAACTCAAGAGAACTTTTTAAAGATTATATTCTTAGAAAAATTGGTGCTCCAGTTATTGAGATTAATGTTGCCGAAGAACAAGTAGAAGATCGTATTGACGAAGCGGTTTCTTTTTGGCGTGATTATCACTATAACGGAAGTCAACAAGTTTATTTAAAGCATCAAATTACTGGTAGTGTATTAGAACTTGATGCATCAGTTGCAGGAAATTTTGTATTTGGTGAAACGGTAACCGGTGGAACATCAGGTGCTACTGCTAAAGTTTCTAAAGACTCTACTGGTACAACATTAAGATATGACAATCTTACTCACAAAGAATTAATTAAATTTCAAGCAAACGAAACAGTAACAGGTCAAAACTCTGGAGTTACAGCTACTATTACAACTGTAACGAGAGGTGATAGAGAGAATGGCTATATCTCTTTACCAGAGACACTTTTAGGCATTTCAGGTATATTCCCATTAACCACAAGCTTATCAACTGGTTCAGGTATATTTAACGTTCAGTACCAATTTGTTTTAAATAACATTCAAGATATTACTGGTTATAATGTTCAGAATTATTATATGGCAATGAGCCATCTTCAATTCTTACAAGAAATTCTTGTAGGTAAACCAATGATTCGTTATAACAAACACGTTAACAAATTACACATCGATGTTACTAAAGACTTTCTTACAGTTGGACAATTTATTATTGTTGAAGCTTATGATGTTATTGATGGTGATACTTATGGTGACGTTTGGGGTGATCGTTGGTTACAAAATTATGCTACTGTTTTAATTAAAGAACAATGGGGACTCAATTTAACTAAATTTACTAATATGCAGCTTGTTGGTGGTGTTTCGTTTAACGGTGAACAAATTCTTTCCGAAGCAAGAGAAGAAAGAAAAGCAATGGAAGAAGAAGCGATCAGAGCTTACCAACCACTCACCTACAACTTTATTGGATAACATACTGCTATGGCAACAAATGTATTCTTTAGAAACTACGATAACTTTAACGAGCAAAATTTAATTGACGATTTAGTTATTGAGAGCATTAAGATTTATGGCGTAGATGTAATGTACATCAAGCGTTCTCTTGGTGCTGTTGACGAAGTACTAAACGAAGACGACTTGCCAATATACGATGAAATGTTTCAGTTCGAAGCTTATGTTAAAAATGTTGATGGCTTTGAAGGTGAAGGCGATTTCCTATCTAAATTCGGTTTACAAATTCGTGATAGTATTACGTTCTGCGTAGCAAATAGAACATTCGAAAAATATGTAACTCGTGAAGTTGTTGAAATTATAAGACCTCGTGAAGGCGATTTAATATACTTCCCACTTAACGAAAAAATGTTTGAGATTAAATTCGTAGAACATGAAAGCGTATTCTATCAAAGTGGAGCATTACAAGTACAAGATATGAGATGTGAGTTAATTGAGTATAGTGGTCAAAGATTCAATACTGGGTTTCCAGCTATTGATGATTACTTTGATGATATCGATACTACAGTTACTACAACACTTCAAGGTTTATCTAATACTGATGCTCAAGGTTATGACTCGTTAGCAGATAACTTTACGTTTGAGCAAGAAGGCGATAACATTCTTGACTTCTCTGACCAAGACCCATTCACAGAAAACATTACTATAAGTGATTCCTAATGGCCATAGCAAATTATTTTTATAACGGAACTACTCGAAAATATGTAGCTTTATTTGGTACATACTTTAATCAGCTTCAAGTTAAAAGAGTTGACAATGGTGGTGTTACACAACAATCAATGATTGTTCCTATATCTTACGCACCATTCCAAAAGATATTATCTCGACTTGAACAGAATCCAGATTTTAAAGCTAAGTCAGCAATTAACTTACCTCGTATGTCGTTTGAAATGACGAATATGCAATATGATTCTGACCGTAAATTATCACCAATTAGTAAAATACGAAAAACTGTTACAGACGATATAACAGGTGGAAGAAATTTCGTATACGGTGGCACACCATATAATTTAGATTTCTCTTTGTATATTATGACTAAATACCAAGAGGATGCAGTAAAGTTATTAGAACAAATTGTTCCATTCTTTAACCCAGACTATACAAGAACAGTAAAATTAATTGATGGTTTAGAACCACTTGATATTCCACTTGTTTTAAGCGGTGTATCAATGGACGAAGTTTACGAAGGTAATTTTGAAGAGCGAAGAAGTATTGTTTATACACTTAACTTTACTATGAAAGCATGGTTCTTTGGGCCAGAAAAAGAAACTGGTATTATCAAGTTTATCGATATACGATATGCTACAGATTCAGATACAAATACAACGCCAGAAGAATTTTATACCTTACAACCAGGTATGACAGCTGCTAATACAGCTACAACAAACCCAGACCTCTCAGTTGATTATAGCTTGATTGAATTTGATGATAATTGGGATTACGCAGATAAAATTGCGAATACAGCACCTACAGATTAGGGTTGACAAACACTTTAAAATGTGTTATAATATATAATTGGAAATGAAAAATGATTGGAGAATATTATGAGAATTGGTTTTACATGTAGCGCATTTGATTTATTACATGCAGGTCATGTACAGATGTTAAGAGATGCTAAAGCACAATGTGATTATTTAATGGTAGGATTACAAATGGACCCTGCATTAGATAGACCTAAAGAAAAGAACCCACCTATACAAACAATTGTTGAAAGATATACACAGCTTAAAGCAATTGGATATGTCGACGAGATTATTCCTTATAACTCTGAGCGAGACCTTATGGATATTTTGGAATTGTATCATATTGATGTTCGTATTTTAGGTGATGAATATAGAGATAAAGAATTTACAGGTAAAGATATTTGCCGTAAACGAGACATTGAACTCTTTTTTAATAAAAGAGACCACAGATTCAGTACATCAGGTTTACGAAAAGCTTGCGCTTGGGTCAATAAAGATGGTGATTGGAAAATGACTCAAGAAGGATAAATAGTATATGAGCGATGATAAGATAGCACAGGCATTAAACATGAGATCGTTACAAGAAATTAATGACGAGAAACAAGAATTGTTGGACGAAGTAAATCCAGACAAATTGCCCGACCTACCTGTTAACGCTTTTTCTACAAACGAAGAAGTAGAAAATTTACCTATAGAAGCACCTGTTCAACATCCTGTAGTAATAGATGATGCTGGTGCTGAAGAAAATTTAAAAGATATTGAGTTAGCTAAAGCTAATATTGAAAACATTATTAGTTTAGGAGATGACTCTGTTAAAGAGATGGTTGAGATTGCAAAACAATCAGAATCACCTCGAGCATTTGAAGTTGTATCTACATTAATGAAAACATTACTTGATGCAAACAAAGATTATGTTGAAATGAGTACTAAGAAGCGATATGCTAAAGAAGAAGCTAATCCTGCTAAGAACGAAGTTACTAATAATAATCTGATTGTATCGACTGCAGATTTACTTAAAATGATAAAGGATAGTAGTGAGTAACGGATATTTAGGTAACAATTACCTCAAAAGGTCCAATGAACAACACGAATATACTCCTAAGCAAATCAAGGAGTACATGAAATGTGCAGAAGACCCAATATATTTTGCTTCAAAGTATATTAAAATTGTGCATGTTGATAAGGGATTTGTTCCCTTTGAAATGTATGACTATCAAAAAGATATTACTACGAAGATTACAAACAATCGACGTGTTGCTGTATTGACTGCAAGACAGTCTGGTAAAACAACTACAGCGTGTGCAGTTATTCTGCATTATATTCTTTTTAACGAATTTAAAACAGTTGCAATTCTTGCTAACAAAGGAGATGCAGCTCGAGAAGTATTAGGTAGAGTACAACTCGCCTATGAAGCATTACCTAAATGGATGCAACAAGGTATTGAAGAATGGAACAAAGGTAATATATCTTTGGAAAATGGTTGTAAAATTTACGCAGGTACCACAACATCAAGTGCTATTCGTGGTAAATCAATCTCATTCCTATACCTAGACGAGGTTGCATTTATTGAAGGATTTGACGAGTTCTTTGCTTCAGTATATCCAACGATTTCATCTGGTAAAACTACAAAATTATTGATGACTTCTACTCCTAATGGATTAAACCATTTTTGGAAAACATGTAAAGGTGCTGAAGAAGGCACAAACGGTTATGAATTTGTTAAGGTAATGTGGGACGATGTTCCTGGTAGAGATGAATTATGGAAAAACGAAACACTCGAAGCACTAGACTTTGATAATGAAAAGTTTAACCAAGAGTATTGTTGTCAATTCTTAGGTAGTTCGGGAACACTTATTGATGGTTCTAAATTAAAAGAATTAGCATATTCTCGACCAATACAAGAAAATGAGGGAATATCTCAATACGAAGCTGCACAAGAAGACCACACTTATGTTATGACAGTTGATGTATCTCGAGGCAAAGGCCTCGATTATAGTACATTTAATATTATAGATATTACAAAAATGCCTTATACTCAGGTTTGTGTATATAGAGATAACACTGTTTCCCCAGTGGATTTCGCAGCAATTATATATAGAATAGGATTAATGTACAATGAGAGTGCTGTACTCATCGAAATCAACGATATCGGTGAACAAGTATCAGATGTACTCTTAATGGACTATGGGTATGAGAATCTTCTTTATACTGAAAATGCTGGAAGGTCTGGTAAACGGATTTCAAGTGGTTTCGGAAAAAGAGTAGATAATGGCATAAGAACAACAAAAAGTGTTAAAAGTATCGGTTGTTCTATATTAAAATTACTGGTTGAACAAAACCAGATAATATTACAGGATTATAACACAATACAAGAGTTATCGCGATTTTCGAAAAGAGGGTCTTCCTATGAAGCAGAATCTGGAGCACACGATGATTTGGTAATGAATTTCGTTATCTTTTCATGGTTAACAGACCAAACATTCTTTAAAGACCTTACTGATATTAATACTATGATGCGTTTAAGACAGAAAACTGAGGAACAAATTGAACAAGATTTGTTACCATTTGGATTTATCGACGACGGAGGAGATATTCCAGAAGAAGACGGGTATGATTTCGTAAGAGAATCATGGCAAATCTGATAAATGTTAGGTTTTATAAATATAACTGTGATAACTAAATTTAGACTAAGATTTTTAAATTATAATTTAAAGGAGAAATAATATGGCTTTTTCCGTAAGTCCTTCGGTAATAGTTCGTGAAGTGGACGCATCAGCAGCGGTTCCTGCCATCGCAACGCCACCTGCCGCAATCGCAGGTGTTTTTAGATGGGGTCCCGTAGGCGAAACAATACTTGTATCTTCAGAGAACGAACTAGTTAACCGATTTGGTAAACCAACCAACGATAACTATGAAACATTCTTTGTAGCAGCAGATTACCTTTCATATGCAAACGCTTTATATGTAGCTAGAGTCGATAACGGTGCTGTCAAAGCATCAGCAGAAGAATTACAATATCATGCAAATGGTGATATTAACGACACATTTACAAGACATGGTGCATTTGAAGCAAAATATCCAGGTTCTTTAGGTAACTCTTTAGAAGTTGGTTATGTAAAAGATACAAGCTTCGAACAAGAAATACTTAATGTAGGTGACATTCCTGCTTCAACAATAACAGTTGATAGCAATGGTGCTACATCATCAGTAACAATTGAATATAATGCTACCACAGTTTTATTTGAATTAGCTCCAAGCAACGCGATAGGAGCAACTGCAATGACTGCAGGTGATATTTTAACAATTGGTAACGATTCAGTTGGCTATCAAGATATTGAAGTATCATCTTTTGTTGAAAGAACAGTTAATTCAGATGGTGACACTACAGCAAATACCTCATTAATTGCAGCTCACGAGTATACAATTGGATTAGGTACAAAATATAAGTTTTTTGAAAATTCATTAAACAAGCTTAAGTTAGAGAAGAAATGGAAAGACCACACGTCATTCCGCAAAGCTCCACAAACTGGTAACTACCACGTTATCGTTAAAGATAAAGTTGGTACAATCTCAGGAACACCTGGCACAATATTAGAATTATACGAAGATGTTTCAACAACATCAACTGCAAAGCTTGCAGATGGTTCAACAAACTATTATGCAGATGTAATTTTAGGCCAATCAGATTGGGTACAAGTTGCTAATACTACACACTTTGCGAATACAACTTATTCGACATCTTCCTATGAAGCATTCGGAGTACCTAGTGATGCAGTTACTACTAACAACGCAAATACATCATTAACGGCAATTACATCTACAACTATAGGTACTGATGGTACTACAGAGAGTGCAACATCTCTCGGAGCTTTAGCAGGTGGATACGATTTATTTGCTAATTCAAATGAAATTGATGTTTCATTCGTACTACAAGGTAAGGGTGACAACTCTGGTAATCTTGCAAATTATATTATTTCTAATATTGCAGATTACAGAAAAGATGCAGTTGCATTTATCTCACCTTCGAAAGAAGCTGTTGTTGACGAAAATAAAACAAACACTAAGCTTGCAAATGTAATTGCTTATGCAGAAAAATTACAAAACAGTTCTTATTCCTTCATGGATTCTGGTTACAAATACAGATACGACAAGTATAATGATGTATACAGATATGTACCATTAAATGGAGATACTGCAGGACTTGCTTCAAGAGTTGAACCTTTTGAATCACCAGCAGGATTCCGTAAGGGTGTAATTAAGAATGTTGTTAAACTCGCGTTTAACCCTAATAAAGCTCAACGTGACCAACTATACAGTAAAGATATTAACCCAGTAATGAGTCAAGTAGGACAAGGAATTGTTTTATTCGGTGATAAGACTGGATTAGGTCTACCAAGTGCATTTGACAGATTAAATGTTCGTAGATTGTTTATCTCTGTTGAAAAAGCGATCGCTAACGCAGCTCAATCATTCTTGTTTGAATTGAATGACGAGTTTTCACAAACACAATTTAAGAACATTGTTGAACCATTCCTAAGAGAAATTCAAGGACGTAGGGGAATTATTGACTTCAGAGTAATATCTGATGGAACAGTAAATACTCCAGCAGTAGTTGACCAAGGTAAATTTAAAGCTAATATCTTTATCAAGCCTGCTAGGTCAATTAATGTAATTGAACTGACTTTTGTAGCAACACGAAGCGGGATTGAGTTTGAAGAAATTGTTGGCTCAATCGGTTAATAAATAAGTATTAAAGGAGAATAACGAACATGGCATTTAATATTAATGAATTTAAATCACAGCTAGTAGGTGGTGGTGCACGTCCTAGTCTGTTCCAAGTTCAAATTCTTAACCCCGTTGCTCCAGAAGCAGATTTTAAAGTTCCTTTCATGTGCAGAGCTGCTGGTATTCCAGCCTCTACAGTAGGAAGTTTCAATACGAATTACTTTGGACGACAGGTTAAGTATGCAGGTGATAGAACATTTGCAGATTGGACAGTAACAATAATTAATGATGAAGACTTTATAGTCAGAAACGGAATGGAAGCGTGGATGAATTCTATCAATACACACGATAGTAATTTACGTTCTTTACCACAAGATTATAAATCAAACGGAATCATTACACAATATAGTAAAGAAGGAGACGCAATTAGAACATACGTCTTTGAGGGGATGTACCCAACCCAGGTAGACCAGATAACTATGGACTGGAGCACAGTTGACCAAATCGAAGAATTTACGGTTACGTTCAGCTATGACTTCTGGAGAGTTGAAGGCGCTACTGGTATCCCTACAACCTAAAATTAGGTAATTAAATAATGAAGATTTTTGGATTTGAAATAACGAGACCACAAGATGAGGCAAACGATAATGTTGTCTCATTTGTGGAACCTCAAAATGATGATGGGGCAATTACTGTTTCTAGTAATTCCCTTGGTGGTTTTTATAGTACGATACTTGATATGGAAGGTGCCGCTAAGTCGGAATCTGAACTCATAACAAAATATCGGAATATGGCAATGCAACCTGAAATTGCACAAGCTGTAGACGATGTTGTTAATGAAGCTATATCAGTAGAATTAGATGAAAGCGTAGTAGGTATTACTTTAGGCGAAACTGATTTGCCTGATAAAGTAAAAGAGCGAATAACAGAAGAATTTGATAATGTTGTTTCTATGTTAGACATGGCAAACAATGGTTACGATATGTTTCAGAAGTTCTACGTTGATGGTAGACTAAATTATCATATTGTAATTAACCCTAAAGATATTAAAAAGGGTATACAAGAGTTAAGATATTGCGACCCTCGTAAATTAAAACTGATACGAGAGGTTGACAAGAAGAGTAAGGACCCACATAGTGGGGCTCCTACTAAGAAGATTAAAAATGAGTACTATATGTACTCAGACAACGGATTTGGTGGGGCAAGTAGTACTGGTAACGGAAGTACTCAAGGTGTTAGAATTGCTAAAGACAGTATAGCTCGAATAACATCGGGCTTGATGAATGAGAATAACAGTTTAGTATTATCTCATTTACATCCAGCGATCAAGCCTTTAAACCAACTTCGTATGTTAGAGGATGCAACTGTTATTTACACATTAACAAGAGCACCCGAAAGAAGAATTTTTTATATTGATGTAGGTAACTTGCCTAAGAATAAGGCCGAGCAGTATCTAAGAGATATGATGACTCGACATAAGAACAAGTTACAATATAATTCGTCAACTGGTGAGATTAGTGACTCACGTAAAATGTTGACAATGACAGAAGATTTTTGGTTCCCACGAAGAGGTGGTGAACGAACAACTGAAGTTGATACACTAGCCGGAGGTAGTGCTCAAGGCTTAAGTGATGATACAAACATGTTGTATTTTCAACGTAAACTTTATAAAGCGTTGAAAGTACCTTTAACACGTTTGGAGCCTGAAACACAGGCATCATTTGGTAGAACTTCAGAGATAACAAGAGATGAACTTAAATTTGGTAAGTTCATTAAAAGAATTAGAACACGTTTTTCTTGGTTGTTTAATATTATCTTAGAAAAACAACTTATTCTGAAGGGAATTTTAACACCTGAAGAATTTGACCAAATTCGTAACAATATAAGATATGAATTTGCTAAGGATAATTATTACGACGAATTAAAACAGTCAGAAATACTTCGTGAACGTATGAGTACATTACGAGATATTGAAGACCAGATTGGAAAATATTATTCTAGAGAATGGGTTATTCGTAACATCTTGCAGTTAAGCGAAGAAGAGTTTAACGAAATGAATGACCAGATGGAAAAAGAGAAACTTGAAGCACCCGATGAAGAAGGTGCGGAAGACAATCCATTTTGAGATAAATAAAACTATATTAAATTAAATAGGGACTAAATATGAAAAACTTTAAAGACCTACTTTCGGAAGTGGCCCAACCAAAGTCACCCGAAGAGAAAGCTTTTAAAGATCAGCACAAGATTGAGTTAATCAAACACCCAGTCGCGCCTGATTTTGTTCATACCGGTGAAATTCCTGGTAAGACAAAGAAGGAAAGACCTGCTGATGTTAAAGCCGGGGAAGACGCAAAAAAATACGACGGTGGAGCAGCTGCTAAAGCTAAACCATTTAAAATGCCACGAAACATCGATGAGACCAAACTTTCATTTAAAGATTTAATTGAAAAAGTTTCTGATAACGAAGAACTTCTTGAAAGTCCCCAAGAAGAGATTTCGATGATGATGAAGCAACTACACTTTATCTGTTATGCATCTGAAGAGATTATGGAATACCTTGGTGCTGAAGATATGGACCCAGAAGAATGGTGGCAGAATAAATTAGCACAAGTATTTGGTAATGTTAAATCATTATATGCATATGCTAAAGGTTCAGAAGTTGTTAAAAAAGACATTGAACAAGATGATGATTTAGATGTAGAACCAGGTGATGATGTTACTTTACCTAGTGATACAGAAGTAGACGATTTAATGAATAGCGTATACGAAGACGTTCAAATCGAAAACTTAGTTACTGAATCATTCTTATTAAGTGAAGCTAAAATCGATATTGATTATATTGGTAACGATAGTCAAAAAGCTTCTCACGAAAAAAAATTCGGAGTTAAAATCTCATTAAAAGGAGATGACGAAGCATTTGTAAGCGGAGACGCCAAAAACGTTTGGAACTTTGCGGTTAACCATTACGATGGTGACAAAGACGATGCTGCTGATATACATGGAAAACTTGCTAAAGAAGTTGGATATAAAATATCAGAAGAGGTAAACGAAGCAAATTTTAAACCTGGCAGTCTTAGACTTAAGAATGGACAAGCAGTTAAAATTGATTTTAAAGATGTTAAATCTCTAAACCAATTTATGAAAGGCTTAAATCCAAAAAATAAGAAAGAGATGGAAGACCAGTTAATGAAAGACAAGAAGGGATTTGAAGAAATCTTAAAGTTCGCAACTCAAGCCGGAGTTTAACATGGCATGGGTTGACGTACTAGGGTCAGAAGATGCAAATAATAATTGCATCTGGGAATATGACAACGCAGCTACGGCATCAAGTACATATACAGATGCTAATGGTACAACGTCTGCAGGGGTTAGAACTTTTACTCCACCAGGCGGAAATGCTCAATATACTTATGTTAAAGTACGTAAAAAGGGCGAAACTATTGAACGTGGCGAACTGAACAAAAATTATTATGACGCAAGAATATAATAAAAGTTATAAATAATTACAAGAAATCTAATTAAAGGTGATAATATGCAACTTATTACAGAACTAAATGAAAACCTTGAAGTAATTACCGAGGCTAAAGAGGACGGAACTAAGTCCCACTTTATCGAAGGTATCTTCATGCAAGGTGACATTAAAAACAGAAATGGTAGAACATATCCATGTGATACTCTTGAGAAAGAGATGAATCGTTACGAGGCTGAATTTATTAAGCCTAAGCGTGCACTTGGAGAACTCGGACATCCTGAGGGTCCTACTATTAACGGTGACAGAGTATCACATTTAATTACATCAATGAGGCGCGAAGGTAACGATTTTTACGGTAAAGCAAAAATCTTAAAAACACCTATGGGAGAGATTGTAAAATCTCTTTTAGATGAAGGTGTTAAAATTGGCGTTTCAACAAGAGGGTTAGGTTCGGTTAAACAATTAAAAGACGGTGTTATGGAAGTTCAAAAAGACTTTCATCTCGCAACAGTTGATATTGTAACCGACCCATCAGCTCCTAATGCATTTGTAAATGGCATTATGGAGAACAGAGAGTATTATTACGATATAGCTTCTTCATCTTGGAGGCCTCAGGAAGTAGCTGAAGTCCTCGAGGAAATTGTTGAAGAGGTTGAAAAGAAAATTACTCGCGTAGTAAAAACTATTGACGAAGAAACTGCACAGAGAATGTTCCGTACATTCTTGAGTTCTTTAAGAAATAAATAAATTAATAAATAATTTGCAGACAGATTAAATTTGTATTTAAACAAGTATTAAAAGGAGAAAATTATGGCAGACGACAAAACTAAATTCGTTGCTGATGACGGTTACTCAGAAGTACCACAACCTGTAACTCCAGAAGGTGGTGACAATAAAGAGAAGAAGTCTAAAAAAGGCGAAGTCGAAGTCAAGAAATCAGATGTAAAGACTCCTGGTCAAGAAAAGGCCGGAGAGAAAGTACCAACTGCTGAAGAAGTAGAAACTACTGAAACAGAAGAAGTGGTAGAAGAAGTTGTAGAAGTTGAATCTACAATCGAATCTATCTTTGAAGGTACTGAACTTTCAGATGAATTTAAACAAAACATTAAGCTAGTATTCGAAGCAGCTGTTAACGAAGAAGTTGCAACAAAGACTGAGTCTTTGAAAGAAGAACTAGAAGGTAAACTCGAAACTGAATTATCAGAAGCTATTGATAACCGTATGAAGGATGTTGTTGAAAATGTAGACAAATATCTAGACTACGTTGTTGGTGAGTGGATGGAAGAGAACAAGATTGCTGTTGAAGCTGGAATTAAAGTTGAAATGGCTGAATCTTTACTCGGAGGTCTTAAAGACTTATTCAACGAGCACAATATCGAAATCGACGAAGAAACATTCGACGTTGTTGAGAGTTTAGAGAAACAAGTTGCAGAATTAGAATCAGGTAGTAACGATGTTGTCAATGAGAACATCACACTTAAAGCTACTATTGCTTCTATGAGTGCAGAAAAAGTATTTGAAGGTATGACTGAAGGCCTTTCCGACAATCAAGTCGAAAGATTCAAAGTACTTTCTGAAAAGCTTGACGTTGAAGATTTAGAAGATTATACTTCGAATCTTTCAGTAATCAAGGAATCCTTCTTTAGCGAAGGCAAAATTGCCGCACCTAAAGTAGAGGATGTCGAAGAAGACGAAATTATTCTAGAGGAACAGGAAGTGACTAAACCAGCTTCTGATTACGACTCTATTAATGCTCTAGTTGAAGCTTTCGCAGCTAAAACAAAGTAAGGATTAGAATAATTAAATTGGTTAAAAACATAATTTAATATTAACATAAAGGGAGAATTACTATGAGTAATTATCAAGCATTGGTAGAAAAGTGGGGCCCTATCCTAGAGCACGAATCTTTTTCACCAATTACTGACTCACATAAGAAGGCAGTAACAGCTACTATCCTAGAAAACACAGAAAGAGCACTTGCAGAAACTGGTGATTTATCAGCAAATATGACAAGTCTTTTATCAGAAGCAGCACCGACTAACGATGCTTCTACTGGTGGTTTCGGGGCTGGTTCAGCAGCAGGCGGTCCTACAGCTGGTTACGACCCAATCTTAATTTCACTAGTTCGTAGAGCGGTTCCAAACTTAATCGCTTATGACATCTGTGGTGTTCAGCCAATGACTGGACCAACTGGTCTTATCTTCGCGATGAGAGCACGTTACGGTTCACAAGCTGGAGACGAAGCTTTCTATAACGAAGCTGATACAGATTTCTCAGGAACTGGTACACACGCTAATACATTACCAAACGCTAATACAACACTAATCACGACTGGAACAGGTCTTGACACAGGTGCTGGTGAAGCTTTAGGTGACGGTGTTGGAGATGCATACGCTGAAATGGCTTTTTCAATCGAAAAAGTAACAGTGGCTGCAAAGACAAGAGCTTTAAAAGCTGAATACACTACTGAGCTTGCTCAGGACTTAAGAGCTGTTCACGGCCTAGACGCTGAAACAGAACTTGCTAACATCCTTCAAACTGAAATCTTAACAGAAATCAACCGTGAAGTTGTTAGAACAATCTACAAAACTGCTGAAGTTGGAGCTCCAGGCTCTGCATCTGCAGGTGTTTTCGACTTAGACGTCGATGCAAATGGTAGATGGTCCGTAGAGAAGTTCAAAGGCTTAATGTTCCAAATCGAACAAGAAGCTAACGCTATTGCAAAGGGAACTCGTAGAGGGAAAGGTAACATCGTTATTTGTTCTTCAGACGTTGCTTCTGCTTTACAAATGGCTGGTGTACTCGACTACGCTCCTGCTCTTAACTCTAACTCTTTAGAAGTTGATGACACAGGCAATACTTTTGCTGGTGTTCTTAACGGAAGATTCAGAGTATACATCGACCCATTCGCTGGTTCAAACTACTTAGTAGTTGGCTACAAGGGTTCAAGCGCATTTGACGCTGGCTTATTCTATTGCCCATACGTTCCATTACAAATGGTACGTGCTGTTGGTGAGAATAGTTTCCAACCAAAAATCGGATTCAAAACTCGATATGGTATGGTAGCTAATCCATTCGCACAGGGTGATGCATCTAGCCAAGGTCTTGGTGCACTTACTCAAGATACTAACAAGTACTACAGACGTGTACGTGTAACTAACTTATTCTAAGAATAACAATTAGTTGTATCTTTAGGGGAGCCTTCGGGCTCCTCTTTTTTGTTCATTAAAAAGGGACCATTAAGGTCCCTCTTTTTGTTTTGTATCTTATTACTTAGATACTACAAACTCATTTAATTGAGTAGCAAGTCTGATTATCTGCGATGCAGTAATCTTCCTATTAACAAGTGGTTGGTAACCAGCTGTTTCGTTATTGTAGGAATTGTACTCTGCTATAGCATAGTTTTCCCTATCAATATTACTTAATAAAATTCCTTCAGCTTGTGAAAGAAGGTCTGCTCGGATTTCATATCCGCTTTTTGTATCACTCATAATTTTCTCCTGTGTGTATGTGTGTTATTTGTATTTCTTAGAAAAGTAAGTTCGTAGTAAGAAAATACGTGTATATGCTACGAAGGTCATAACTAGTGTAACCATTGTACCTAGTGTGACTGGGTCGGTAATCTCAAATTTTTCAATATAGAGCCAAAGAAGAAAAAGGTTTAATGGATAGTTAACTACTAAACCTGTTGCAATCTGAGTTGCAGTTTCTTTGTGTATTTGTTTTGTTGCTTTATTCAAATTGCAGCCATAAGTAGCTTAAAGCAAGTATTAGCAAAAGCTCCTTCTGTCCATAATATAATCATAGCGATCAGAGTTAGTCCAGTTAAACACCAAACTATTTCCCTTATTAGTTGTATAAATTTATGCATATCATTTTAAAGATTGTCCTAACTTTTGACCAATTGCTAAATAATCTTCAATTGGTCCTTTATTGAGGCTTAACTGGTTTGTTTCAAAGTTTTTTGCAACCATGTTTAATATCCCATCTTCAATATAGGATAGTACGCCAATCGGTGTAGAACAGTCACCGTCAATTTCTTTTAACATTTCTTTTTCGGCCATTACAGTATGCCATGTATCAATATCATTTCTTGCCCAACACCATGCTGTAATAGTTTCATCTATTGGTGTTTCAGGCTTTCTTGTTTGAAGAGCAATAACGCCTTGACCTGGTGCAGGTAACATATCTGCAGTTCCAAATACACGACTTGCTTTATGAGTTAATCCCAATGTATCAAGTCCTGCTTTAGCAACTACGATCGCATCATATTCGCCATTCTCTTGTTTAGCGATTCGACTATCAATATTACCTCTAATAGGGACTATAGTTGCTCCTGGATATAACTCCGTCAACTGGTAAGACCTTCTAGGGCTACTTGTGCCTATGGTCCTAGGGTTTATATTATTACCAATCAAACAATCCCTAAAGTCACTTCTAGGTAACACACAGGTCACTTCAAGCAGGTCGTCGTTATCTCTTGTCAAATCTTTAAATGCATGACATGCAATATCGATATCTCTATTAATAAGTGCTGTTTCTATTTCTTTACAGAATACTCCTTTGTTTCCCATTTCTTCAATGGTTAACTCTGGATTTAAGTCTGCTTGTGAATGTATGAATACAGTTTCTAAATCAATGCTAAGATGATTTCTTGCTTTTTCAGTATATGCTACTGCTAACTGTGATTGTCTTGTTCCAATTTTGTACATAATATAATTTATTGGTACCCCGCGAACGGGGTGAGGTTAAATGTCTTTGTTAACTTTAACGAGCTCGATGTTATCACCTTCACCAACAGTTTTAACATAGCCCAACGAGATTAAAGTATCTATTGTTTCTTGTGTTATTCTCTTGGTTTCTGCAAATGAGGCATGAGATTTTTGTTTCTTAGTAGCGAACCAATAACCTAATGATGTATATATTACAGCTGTGATAAAGAATTGAGTTGCATCCATTAACTATCTCCGTATCTTGCTAAAACTTTTTCAATGATTTTTTGTTGTGCTGTAAGCTCAACGTCTTCGTCAATTTCTTGCTGAATTCTGTCTGATTCGTCAAGTTCAGGTATTTCAGGTAAAAGTTCTTCTTGTACGATAAATTTCTTATCGACAGCCATGCTCAATACACTATTCTCACTGAGTTCTTCGAGCTCAGTTAGCGCAGCGTATAGCACTGTTTCAGTTTCAAGCTCACCTGATTTGCAAGCTTCCATTATTGTATTAACAATCTCTCGGTTCATTATGCCTCCTTAAATATACTTATAATAAACAAGTTTTCTCTACGACGCTTCATTCAAGGCGTACGGAAGATGTCCGTCATATCCTTGAAATCCCTGCCACCAGCTAGGTGCTGGTCGACCCCAATCCCACTTAGCAAAAGGTTTTGCTGCATGGTAATAGTTCCTGTATGCCTTAACTGGGTCGCCTTCAACCTTACAGTCAGGATAATGACTCATCGCCTGTGCGAATTCTGTGAGTCCAATGTCTGGTATATTTTTAGGTGGTTTACTGAGCATGATGCCGAGTTTTTGCCACGATACATGTTGTTTGTTTCTACGATACTCAAACTCATTAGCTAAGCCTCTAAAGTGATCGTAGTGCCATTCATAGTTAGTCTTACTTTTTGCAGTCCATGTTGTACATGGGTGAAATTTATGAACAGCTAAATAATATAAATCATCTCTTTTGTCACCAAACGTGTAATACGTTTGTATTGTTTTACCAGAGCGAGATGGTCTTTTCTCTGGGATGCCGTCAAGCATACGATGAACTGTTGAAAGCATTTGTGCACTTTCAATAATCATTTTACCAACGTGTTTGTCACAAACCATTTGAGCTGCAACTATAGGGTCTTCATGTAATACAAATATATTCATTTAACCCACACGTGGTTGTACTTCGAAGGATAGTTACTACAGTTGTAGATAAACCTTTCGTCGTAGTTAATTACTTTAACACATTCACCAGTTGAGTTACTGACATGCACATCGGGCATATAACTGGTTGTGTTTAAAATACTGACAAGTAGATATATCATAACACTAGAAATTAAAAAAAGTATTGAGTATTCTTTCATTTTCGTATTCATAATTAAGCTACCTTATCTAAATGTTTGCACTGACCTCTGAACTTGAATCCAGGGCAACTGCATTTGTTGTCTACAATAATGTATGATTTACCATTAGAACCTTTTACAACAATTCCGTTGTTTGGCAATTCTTCTTGGTACTCACTGATTTTTACAAATTTACGCCTTGATTTAGAAAACTGCTTCATAGGAGCTTTAAAAACTTTATCGTTGTACTGAACTAAATGTCCAGCACTGTTGACATGATATATGCCATTTGCAATTTGAGCATCACCCCAATCAGTTACTTCTTGTAGAACTTCAATCATCGGTAAGAACCTAGTAGTTTAGGACCTCTAGATGTAAAATCCATTCCTGCAAAGCTACCGTGATAGTCACCATACTTTGCATTATAAGTGAAGTTAACTTTAACGGTATTGATGTATACCGCTAAGCTTTGTTCTGCTGTGAAGTATGCAACTTCAGCTTCAACTTCTTTTCCACTGTCGACATTTTCGACAATACATTCTTTAGCATAAGTCTGGTTCATATTAAGCCGCCTTTAGAAGTGTAGGAGCTACTCTCCACATACCGGAGTCTGTAGTAACTTGAATGTTTTTAATCATTACCTTAGTAACAACTCCTTCAATTTTAGCACCACGCTTATCATTGAAGAATACGTTCTGTCCAACATTAAAAGAATTTTTGGCCATTTGTGTTTTGGCTTTGAATTGCATGTTAAACATTTGAGAAATCTCTTTCATCTCGCTGGAATCAGCTTTGGCGAATAGAGTGTTCAGTTTAGTCATTTCAGATTTAGTTAGCATAATATATTTCCTTTCCTCATTAATTTATGGGTCTATTATAACCCGTTTTGTTCCATTTGTCAACCTTTTTTTGCATTTATTTTCAATTAAAATTCAAAAGATGGTTGAGGTGTAGAGTAACCAGCACCCTTTCCGTAGAATCCCATTGATTCTAGTTTAAGTACTAATTCGTCAAAATCGTAAGGTGTTTCGCCTTCTGCGTATTGTGGATATATGCCCACTGTTAATGGATCGTTTATAAAAAACTGGGTACCCTCGAACTCAGGATGTTCTGAACAAAATTCGTTGACTAATGCAACTCCTTTTCTCCATGTAGCTATTGACTTATGTCTTAGCTCAAAGTCTGATATGTACATTCCAGGCTGCGTTAAAGTCAGTTCTGGTTGGTTTCCTAGTATTCTATATTCCATTTAATCTCCGTTTTATTTAAAATATGAGTATATTATAATTGGTTTTGTTCCATTTGTCAACCCTTTTTTGTAATTATTTTGACTTATTTTCAATTTGCATTATTATAAATAAGACTTGAGGCCCTAAGCTTCAAAAATGGAGTAAACAATGGAACAAATCTTGCAATTGATATCTGATGTAGGTTTACCTATAGCAGGTGCTTTAGTGATGGGATTCTTTATCTTTATCATTATTAAGCAAATGATGGAAGGACTCATTGATAATATCAAAACTTTAACAATTTTCAGTGAAGGGCTAGAAAATAGAGCGCGCTCTATGAGTAATGAAATTGTTAAAATCGACCTGCTAGTTTCTAGCGCATTAGACTTGAAACCAGATACAGAAAGAATAGCAAGAGCAGAAAATTTTGTGGAAGACGGTAAACTGGACGTGAGGAGAGATTAACAATGTTATACTGTGATTATACATTTTCTATTGACGGAAGTGGATTAAAATTAACAGACAAAGATAGCAAGTGGGAAAAATACCAACAAGTGGATATTACTAATACTGCTTTAAATGTTGGTGATACATTTACTTTAGAATTAGATAAAGACGGGTGCATGTTTTTTAGAAAAAATGCTCCTGTACAATATGAGTTGAACTTTGGAATTTGATGTAGCTCAATTAGTATCAGAATACGGTTTCCCAACAATTATGGTTGTTGGTTTAGGTTACTTCGTATATTTCGTTTGGAAATTTATAAACGAGAAGATACAACCAGCTATTGATAAACATCACATGCAATTAATTAAAGTAATTGACCGTGTTAGAATGTTAGACCAAGACCTTATAAGATTACAACAAAAAGTAAATGTAGTTTTAGAATATAGAGCTCGACAAGAATTAGTAAAACATTACGAAGAAAAACTCGAGCTAGAAAAGAGAAATAAAGATGAAGATTAATGGAACATACTTAGGATTACTTGTAATTGGATTTTATTTTTCAGTTCAAGTCTGTGCAGAACCTATTGTGCACAAATTTAAAAATCCTAGCTTCAGTGGTATAGGAACAGGTGCTCATTATTTGACTATTGAGAACCAAGAACATTCACGTAAGAAAGCAATTAAGGATGCTCTTGAAGCTGCAGAAAGAGCAGCACAAAGAGAAATTGATAACTCAACATTATCAAAATTTATACGAAACTTAGAAAGTAGAATATATGCTCAATTAGCAAAACAGTTAGTTGACAATATGTTTTCAAATGATAACCCAGTTCGATTTGGTTCATTTGTACTCGAAGGTTCGACAGTGACTTATGAAGTCATTACAAATATAGATGGAACTGAATTTATTAAGATGACAATTGTAGATGAGAATGGAACAACTACCGTCATTGAAATACCAATTGGTTCTGGTAACTTTGGCGGAGACGGCGATGCGACTGACGGCGGCTAGTATTGCAATACTATTTCTAGCTAGTTGTGCACAAATGCCACAATGGTCAGATGGACCTGGATATTGTTCATACGAGACTGGTCAATTTGAACAAGGATTCGGTAAAGTTAGAGATAAAAACGGTGATGGTAAGGCATTAGACAGACTATACACTGGTACAAGAAAATATGTTGGTGGTAAATTTATTTGCATAGAACAACCAGAAGTTGTTAACTTACCAGCATATGTAGAGTTATTAAATCTACCGCCTGCAAAAACAAAACCTGTAGTTGCAGTTTATAACTTTGGAGATAAAACTGGACAAAGAAAAGATTCACAAAGCGGTCAATCATTTTCTACAGCAGTAACACAAGGTGGAACAGAATTAATTATTGATGCGCTTAAAACAGCAGGTGGAGGAACCTGGTTTAGAGTAGCAGAAAGACAAGGGATTGATGCTCTTGTTAGGGAAAGACAAATCATTCGCTCAGGCAGAGAAGAAGTAGCAAGAGCGACTGGTGAAGAAGTACAAAAACTGGGACCACTATTATTTGCAGGTATGGTAATCGAAGGCGGGATTATCGGATATGACAGTAATATTAAAACAGGTGGTCGTGGTGCAAGAACGCTCGGTATTGGTTTTAGTAGGCAATATAGACAAGACCAAGTAGTAATTTCATTAAGAGCAGTTAGTGTTCTTACAGGTGAAGTACTCTTAAACGTACAAACTAAAAAGACAATTTTAAGTTATGGCTCTGGTGGTGATGTATTTAGATTTTACGAGCAGGGCACACAGTTGGTTGAGTATGAAGACGGTGTAGGAAATAATGAATCGGTGACGTATGCAGTACGAACAGCAATAGAAGCTGCCGTGCTGGAAATGGTCTATCAAGGGAATCGTCGTGGGTTCTGGGAGATAGATTTTAATAAAGAGGAAGAAGAATGATTAAGAAACTTTTAGGCCTAAGTTTATTGATACTTCCAGCTTTCGTATTTGCACAAGCTACTGATGATAATGAAATAAACATTGAGCAAGTTGGTGATACATTAACATTGTACATCGACCAATACGGATACGGTAACAAAATAGGATTAGACGACTTTTCAAGTAGTTCTGGTGCTATGGTAATTACTGGTTCTTCATTGAACATAAACATTGACCAAATAGGTAACGAAAACTTATTATATGGTCCTGTTGTATCTGACAGTAGTACTTATAATTTATTGTTTACTGGCGATAGTAACTCAATGGATTGGAATATCGGTTACATAGGTAGCTCAGATAGTTCAACTATTGATTTAGATATTACTGGTGATAGTAATACCTTAGACTTTGACCAAGGATACAATGCAAGTGCTGAAAGATTGGATTTTGATTTAACACTTATTGGCGATAGCAATATTTTTGATATTGATATAGACGTCGATGACGCTATTTGGAATTTTGATATTACAGGTGGAAGCAACAACATCAACACCATGCAGAAAGATGGTGGAGAGCACGAGATTAACTTGACTCTAGATGGCTCATCAGCTGATATCGATATTAATCAAATGAGTGGTACATGTGCTACAGGTGTAACAACTTGTAATGGCATCATCACTTTAGATGTTGATAGCGAAAATGCAACTATACAAATCAATCAGAAAGATTCAGCTAACGATAGTTAAAGCATTTTTATTTTTGACGGTATTGTCAATTAATCTGTCTGCAGCAGATTCTATTGGCAATATTGTCGAATTTAAGGGCGATGCATCTCTTACGAGAGAAGCAGGTGCGGAACTCGTTATTGAACAAAAACAAATCCCCCAAGTTCAAATGAACGATACGGCCGAAACAGAAAATGGCCGAATTAAAATAGAATTCTTAGACGAGGCAGAACTTAGCCTCACAGAAAATACTCGAGTATATATCGACCGAGTATATTACGACCCAGACCCAAGTAAATCAAAAATGGCTATGAGAATGGCAATGGGAACCGCTAGGTTCGCATCAGGTCGTTTGGGAATGGTCAATCAAAACAATATTGATATACAAACACCTACTGCTAGTATTGCAGTTCGTGGAACAGACTTTACAACCACCATTGACGAGTTAGGGAGGTCTCTTGTAGTACTACTTCCTGATGCGTATGGTAACCCTTCGGGTGTCATAGAAGTATCTAATCTAGGAGGTACTGTGACCCTAGATGAGGCTTACGCAGCTACTATGGTATCAACTTTAGACAGTCCACCAACTCCTCGAGTACAACTATCCAATATTACTCCAGCAATGATTGATAATATGTTTATTGTATCTCCACCTCAAGAAGTACAAGAAGCTATTGATGAAGAATTAGCTGATGATGCAGAACAAGACCAAGGATTGTTGGATATAGATTTTTTAGAATTTAACGAATTAGAATATGATGCACTTGAAGAAGATGCATTAGAATTTACAGAACTCGATATTGATTATTTAGATGTCGATTTCTTAACAGATTTATTAGATGTTGTCGAGGAACTTATTAAGACAACAGCATCTCTTGATGATAGAGCAATTTCAGGTACATCATTAGGAGCTCAAATTAAAGGAGCAAGTTTTGGTTTAAATGCAGATTCACAATATAATGTATTTGAACAAGATGGAAATATAGTTTTTTATAGAAATGTACAAGGCACAATAAGAATCGTGCTCGCAGTGGATTCTTCAGTAAAAATTGATACTGAAGTTGAAGGCTATTCTGGTATAATTGATTTAAACGGGGGAAATGATTCCACAATTATAATTAAACAAGGCGGATAAATAATGTATAACTATAATAATTATCAACGATATTTAAAATTAAAATATGGATGGTCAGTACGACCAGGGCAAATAGTGGATATTTACGTATGACAAAATTAACATTAACAAAATTATTTTGTATTTTATTATTGATTACTTTAGCTGTATCAGCTGATGATAATGTAATCAGTATAGAACAAACTGGTGATAATTTTCAATTAGGCGTTGACCAATTTGGTCACTCTAATAACATCAACATGCTAGATAGTAATTCATATATCTCTGCAACAAATTTAGACATGTATTTAGTTCAAGTGAATACAAGCTCTACAGCACTTCCTAATAAAATTAGATTTGATGAAATAAGTGGTCAAGGTAATCAAATGAAATTAGGTCAAGGTATTGATTGGACTGATATTACATCAGACACTGACTTATCTTGGAGTTATGATGGATGGGAAGGTGGTGGACACGAAATAGATATCACAATGTACGGTGATTATAATCAATTAGCAGTACAACAAACAAACCAAACAAA
>MDTC01127918.1_pt1 | contig 37177 bp, 55 predicted proteins | sample 811181 | NCBI WGS metagenome assembly MDTC01 (sample SAMN05326644, study PRJNA326480) | marine metagenome | isolation source: seawater | place: Pacific Ocean: North | collected 2011
GAGAGGATTTCTTAATGGATGATAAAAACAGGAAGTGCGAGAACTGCTACCACTGGTTTAATATAATTGTAGAAAAGAAAAAAACAGTCAATGGCGAGTGCAGAATCTTTCCACCAATTGTTCTTGTGAAAGGAGATAGTCACGGTTCTTTCTTTCCAGTTATAGGAAACGATAAGTGGTGCGGAGATTTCTTTGACAAGAAGAACCTTCTTAATATGCCTCATTTTGGGTAGTGGGTGTGTGCTTCGGCACTCAACGCTTTATAGAGAGTAGGGCGTTTTGAATAGGACACCCATTAGTGGATAGTTGGTGGGTGTGCGTGAAGTATATTGAGATAGCGCAATATAAAGGGAAAACCTTTTTAATAAAGAGCATCCACCAGCTTCCACGCTTTTAAGGAGAGGTTATGAAGCAAGTTTGGGTATTACAAAGATATGAGAATAACAAATGGGTTAATGCTCAATACTTTCCAAGTTTTAAGATAAGTGCATTTAAAACCAAAAAAGATGCTATTTTCTCTGCTAAATGTTGGGCTACAAAACAAAAGTTTAGAATTGTTAAATTTGTACCAGAAAGAATTAGAAAGGAGATGATTTTATGAGTTCAAGCGATAGGGTAATAGTTATCGTTGTTGCTATTATTATGTTTGGAATTGTTGCGATTGTAGGCATCTATCACAACACAACGCAGGCAGCATTTAAAAATGGTTATGAAGAAGCCACTGTTGTTGGGTCAAATATGAGTTTTTGGAAAAAGGCTAATTGAAAAGGAGGAGTATGCACGACCAAAGAACTATAAGAGCTACTATTAACGGTAGAAATAAGTGGGTGCGGATTTGGAAGGAAGGTGGCTTAGATAGAGGGATGGATAATTGTTCTCTGTGTAAGAAGTTTTATAAGGGGGAAGGTTCTTGCGAGAATTGCCCTGTGGCCATAAAAACAGGCAGATATTTTTGCAGAGGCACTCCTTATGTGAGTTGGCAAGCTCATCACGAAAGTGTGCATAATAAACACAAAACTTTATATAGGGTTAGGGGTAGATGCAGGTTGTGTCTGAAGTATGCAAGAGGCGAGGCTCTATTTCTCGATAAACTATTGCCAGAAGAACATCGGATGTTTACTAAGACAGGAAGGAGGAAGAGATGCCAGTAAAAATAACAGATGGAGATACAGTCTATATGCTTGTTATACCGAAGAGACTCCATTACAGACTGAAGATGGTGTCGGTTGGTGAGCGCACTTCAATGAAACAACTCATTCTCAAGAGTATTGAGAAATTTATTAAAGCCAAAATTTGAAAGGAGGAGTTGTGCCGTTTGTTTTTGTAGCAAAGCATGAGAAAGTTGAATTAGATAAATTAAGAGAACAGATTATATCTCTGAACTCGCAGCGCAACACATTGGTTAATGAGGTTGAGAATTTAAAGTCTAAGCATAGAATTGAGAAAGAAGAGCTTGTTAATGACCGCAAGATTGCCGATGAAGATATTAAGCACATGGTTAAAATTAAGACGGAGCAGCTTGAGATTGAGCATGAGAAGAAAAATATGGAAAAAGAAAAAACTTTGCAAGCCGAAGTTGCGAAGGTTAAGGATGAATACCGTGATAAGATTGAAAAGAATCTGGAGGATGAAAGCAAGAGGACTCAGGAAATGTATAATGAGATTCTCGAGATTAGGATACCTGTTGGATTAAAAGAAAAGAAAGAATACAAGAAAAAAGTTTTCGGAAATAAATATTTACCAATAAGAGTGGAGCTTCAAAATGATGTTAACCAATGGTTGAAAGGAGTATTATGAATCAAAAAGGTAATATAGAAATGTTGGCTTTAGTAGTTGTAGTCTTATGTCTTTTAGGTGGATTGTTGTTTGGTTTGCCTATCTGGAATGTTTGGAAGTCTGGTTTATCTGGTGAAGCAAAATTAAAGAGAGCGCAGCAGGAAAAATTAATAATGATTGAACAGGCAAAGGCGGAAGTGGAAGCATCTAAGCATAGAGCGCAAGCAATACAGGTAGTAGGCCAAGCTGCAAAAGAGTTCCCTGAATACAGGTATCAGGAGTTTCTTGGAGCGTTTGCAGAAGCATTACAGGAAGGCAGAATACATCAAATAATTTATGTTCCGACAGAAGCCAACATTCCAATAATGGAAGCTGGCAAAAGATAATCTTTTAGAAAGGAGTTTTATGCAGAAGAAGTTAGCGGAGGCATTATTAAGAAGGAAAGAATTACAGCAGCACGTTGATAGGTTGTCCAAGATTAATCTTCAGGAATTGTTTGAGGTAAAGGTTCAGAGGCAGAGCGTCACAGAGAACGTGGATAATGTTGTTGCTCAAGTTCCGAAGGTATCATTTCAACAGGTAACTGCTGCATATAACTATTACGCCAAGAATCTCAGGTTGGTGGATGCAGCAATTCAACAGGCAAACTGGACTACGGAGGTCAGCTTGCAGGATGATGTGATGAATGATTTTGTTGACCCGTATATAGAATTAAAATAAAAATTGTGGTGGGCGTGAGAGCAGGGAGTCGCCACGCACTCGTCAAAAAAGCGTGAGGTAGTAGCTGCTATCGTTGCATTTGGCGTTAATATGATAGCTCAAATGGTAGAGCAATAGACGGTAAATCTATTTGTTATTGGTTCGATTCCAACTCAAAGGTTCTCGATGATTCCTTAAATCGAATGCGGAACTCCGATTACCCGACTCTCTAACGGTTTACATTCGATTGACCGATTAACCGAATTTATATAGCCCGAATAAGAGATTACCGACTGACCACGCTCTCGACACCACGCTTACTTAAAGGAGAGAACATGGCAAGCAAAGCATACATGACAGGAGAATACAATCTCTTCTGCAAAGGACAGAAGTATATTAAGAACAGGAGCAGCTATGATAAAACTTTTGGAACACGGAGCTTGGGAAACAAATGTGCGAGTTGTGGCATTGGTGGTGCTGACCGTTATCACTACCGTAACGGCAACTATTACTGTACTCGTTGTGCAAAGAGTAATCGCATGGTTATAGAGGAGCGCCATGTGCCTTAGCGGAGGCTTATGATTGCATTTACAAAGACAATGTTTTTCTTTTTTATGTTTTCTGTTTTTATGCACATAGTTTTTATGTATAAAGGAGAATACCCAAGAGCAAGAGATAGCGTTTCTGCTATGATGGATTTGATGGATTTGCTATTGGCTTTAGGTTTGGCTCTGTGGGCTGCGTACATACTTTTGGGTTAATGATTGACTTGCCTTAAAAAAAATGATATAGCGTTGTCATGCTAAACTTAATGAGAGGACATGACAATGAAATCACTAATCACTTTGATTGGACTTATATATTTAGTATCTCACGGTGGCAACTCACTTCTTTTAGAAAACAAAATAGTAAAACCATGCCTGCATTTAAAGAAAGCCAATGATACGGCAAAGGGGATGTGGGTTAAATTTCTTTTAATAAGGGGTGAGCAGGGTAAGCCAGATAAATTGAGGCTTTGGGATAGAGGAGAGTTAGAAAAGATACTTGCAAAAGTCACCGCAGCACATGATTACGCAAAGTGCCTCGAAGGTGGAATAATGGAGCAGGAAATAAAAAGAAAGGATAGTATTTGAAAGAACAATTAAGGGAATGTCCAGACGTAGTTTATTGCTCAAAGTGTAAATATTATTTTAGCTGGAGTGGCGACATAGGTAGGTTTTCGGAACATTGTGAACACGATACAAAGAAAGAGCATGACCATGCAACCTGCTGGAATATTTATGACAGTCCACATAAGAAAAACAAGGACAACAACTGCAAACATTTTAAATTAAAATGGTGGAGAAAATTAATTGGGTGACTTAACAGATAACTTTTCTCGTTGGGAATTTTCCTGTCGCTGCTCTTGCGGTAAAGACGATATCAATATGAAGCACGTTAATAAGCTCCAGCTTGCAAGAGATGATGCAGGGATAGGGCTTAAAATAAATAGTGGTTGTCGTTGTGAAAAACATAACAAGGCGGAAGGCGGCAAGGACACATCAAGTCATTTAATTAGCAAGGCAACTGACATACAGTGTAAAACGAGCATTGCAAGGGCAGAGATATTGCCAGCGTTAATGAAACACTTTAGAAGAATTGGTATCGGTAAAACTTTTATTCATGTTGATTCTGATATGAGTAAAACGCAGGATGTGATTTGGGTTTACTAACTAATGACGACTTACTGAGAATTTGGCTGGATACTTGGATGGCTCACCAGAATAGAAAAGGGAGGAGAAAACTTGGAAGTAAAAAAAGAAGAGAACAAAGACAAAGACGCAACAGAAAAAAGTGATGAAAAAAAGAAACCAGAGGTCAACTACACTCAAGACCTTTGCTTAAAGTGTAAGACTAAATTTCCAACTGGAACTAAGCATGAGTGCAAGAAGAAAGCGGAAGGCATGAAGTCGGCAGGAATGTCAATTGATTTGCCATTTATTTTGTTCATGCTAAAGCTGTTGGCTAACTTTTTCGTTATGATGGGCTTCGATAGAAAGTTAGTTGCACTTGCGGAACAGCGTTCAGGTGACATGGTGACTAAATTCTTCATGGAGAACGAAGGTAAATCTTTTGCGGAATTCACGAAGGTTGAGCCTGCAAAGAGAAAGGTTGATGACATGGTGGTTAATTGAGTCTTAAATATTGGGGTTTGGTGTTATGTGTGGCTGTTCTATTTATTTTTGGTTTAAGAAATTCTTTCCTGAAAAAACGGATAGCAAGGTTGGTAGCAAAGGAAGAGAAAAAAGAACAGGCGCAGAGGAAGAAAAAGATAGCAACTTTAATCACTCCAATACAAAGAGAGATACAAAGGTCAAAGGAAGAAAAGCACGTAACAAAAAAAGAGTATCGGATATTGCAAGTTCAAGAAGAAGAACTAAGGGAAAAGTTAAAAAACGCCCAAGAAAGATACAAAAAAGCACACACACAAGAAATGCGCCTTAACGGAGAGCTGGCTTATGCCAAAAAATGAAGATGATGGGTTTTGGAAACATCTGATAATTTCATTTATAATTCTGTCTCTGATTGTATTCTTTAGCCAGTTTGTTTTTGCTTCTGAGGCAGATGATGTAATAAAAATACAGAGCGACTTAATAATAAATTTAGAGAAGCAGGTTAAATCACAGAAAGAGATTAACGAAGCTAATGAAAAGATAATAGCCGACAAGGAAAAGATTATGAAGATGCAGGGGAAGCATATTGAACTTCAGCATAAAGATATAAACCGCCTTATAGATGAGAAAGCTAAAGGCGGAGACGGTGTGGTTGACGACATAAAGAAACAAGCCGCCATACCAATGTTCATCTGGATACTACTCAGCTTGCTATAAGTGGACATTAAAACTCTCGATTACGACAAATTAAAACATCTTCCCGATGAAGAACAATTAGCCATCGCAGACAAAGTTGCTGCATTGGTTGATTGTGAAATCAACACAAAAATAGATTTCCTGAAAGAAGAGAACGCCTATTATTATTTTGAACCCTCCGATGGCACTGTAACTCCAGAAGGCGAAGCTCTCCTCAGGAAATACCTAAACCCCGAAGATATACCTCAAGTATTCGATTCTCAATTGGATGCTATCAAGGCATTGGAGACCTGTAATATTATAGCTGTTCTCGGTGCGAACCAAGCTGGCAAAACTCTCATAATGAGTATCATATGTTACGGGATAACTACAGGTGTTTTGCCAGAAGCATTGAAAGGAGTTTTCCCTGAACATTTGCTTCCTAAAAGATTTCCTATGAAAGCGAGGGTTGTTGGAGTCGATAATAGGCAGTTACAGAATGCAGTTATAAGGGAGTGGAAGAAGTTTGCACCAAAGGAATGTTTAAAGAATGGTAATTGGGCTGATAGTTGGAACGCAGAACGCAAGATGCTTACGCTCTATCGTGACAACAACTTTGTTCTGGCTGAAATTGAGTTTATGACGAATGAACAGGATGTGGACTCGTTTCAGGGTGTGCAGCTTAATGTTGTTATTTATGATGAAGAGCCGAAAGAAAAAATAAGAAAAGAGAACTTAATGCGTTTCGTAACAGCCGACAGGGTAATAGAGCTGTTTGGCTTTACGCCTACTCACGGACTGTCATGGAGTTCCGAAATATTCTTTGGAGATATTGCTGACAACGTAAAGGTTTTTGAACTCGCTTCAGTTACAAATAAGAAAGCGAACCTTTCGACTCTTGATGAAATATGTTCTCAGGAAACCGATTACAATAAATTGCTGATGCGTTTGCTCGGAAAGTATGTAAGTTTATCTGGCTTGGTTTATTCTAATTTATTTTCTGAGAAAATTCATGTTATTAAACCATTTAAACTTAACAGGGAAGATTATATTGTTTATCGTGGGTTAGACCCTCACATGACGAAACCAACAGCGTGTGCGGAGATAGCCGTTGACAGGGAGGGTTTTGAATATGTTGTCGGATGCTATAAAAGCAATCATGGGGATGATACTGAAATCATTAAAGCAGAGCTGGCAAAACGTGCTATTGAACGAAATTACCGTTTGGGATGGACTAATTGCGATAAATCTGCTGATTCTACTATCAGGATTATTGGTGACTATAATGCTTACGTACTCTTGGGTAGGGGAAAGAATGCGATTCCTGCGTTATTCAAATCGGAAAAATTCGTAGGTTCTAAGATAGCAGGGGTAGATTTAATACGGCAGAAATTAAAGGTAGATGAAAGAATTAACTTGCCAAAGCTGGTAATTTTTGATACACCAGAAAATAAAGAATTAATCCACTCCATGAAAACATTGGAGCGTGACACTTTCGCTAATGAAGATGATAAAATAAAAGATGACATAAAAGAAGGCAAGCATGATTTTCATGCAGCATTACGTTATGCGCACCAGAGAGTAATGAACTGGATGCCTTTTAATGATTACGTGCCAGAACCCGAATACGACAGTGATAACACAGGATATTAGGGAGGAGCAACGATGCCAAAAGATGACTTTATCCTAAAAGCAGAAAGATGGAAACATGAAGCGCAGGAGTTGAGACGGCAGTACGATGACCAATGGACAAAGAATATCAGGAATGTGAAAGGAGTGTTTCAGGCAAATGAAGTTGAAAAATCCAAAGTTAGAGGACGTTCTAAATTATTTTACCGCAAGATATGGGCTATTTCATGGAGAATCCTTGCAAGTTTCTATCAAATCTTTCTCAGAGACTCAGATAACTTTAAAATTACAGGGAGAGATGGTAAGACTGACACCCTCCGTTCCAAGATTCTCCACTTCGTTACTAAATGGCGTTACGACACTATGATGAGAACTGACGGATTGTTCTTGCAATTCGTATGGGCTTTTCAGGATATTATAAATGTCGGAATCTGCATAGGTAAATTCAGGTGGGTTTTAAATGAGTTTGACGACAAGCCTGAGTTTGTACTATATCCGCCTGAGCAGGTTTACCACGACATGACAACCGCAATAAAAGAAAAGAAGAGATACTTTATATTTGAGAACTGGTCAACCAGAGAAGAGCTATTGGAACTCGGATACGAGGACTCATTAATAGATAAGCTCGAACCTTCCACGCCTGAGACTCAGATAGTTAGGCAGACTCGCCACATAAATGAACGTGACCCGTTGCAGAACCCTCAGCCAAATGAATACCCGACAGCAGGTAAATTCAATGAAACCAATAAGAATGAAGTAATAAAGGCCGAAGAAAAGTATGTTTGGTTTGAGACCTTCTATAAAGAAGGTGGGAGAGTTTTTTTTGGCGCTCACTCTGGCGATACTATATTAAAAGAACCGATGGAGTCTCCTTACGGTAGGCGATACAACATTGTCATGGGTCAGTGTCTAACTGAGGCTCACAAGGCAATTGGAGAAGGATTCCCTCAGCCACTTGAGGGAGTGCAGGAGAGTATAAACTCTCATCTAAATCAGAGGAAAGACAATGTATCCCTTGCTTTAAATGGAAGAACAATCGTTTCCAGATTTGCTAATGTCGATTTGTTATCGCTTACCCGTTCACGGGCTGGCGGAGTTACTCTGGCGGATGACGTTGGTGGCGTAGTTGACAGACCTTTTAACAATGTCACTCAGACATCATATACCGAAGCTCTCGTAGATGACAATATGATGCAGGAGATGTCTGGTGTTACTCCTCAGAAGCAAGGTCTTGGAACTGAATCAAAGGCAACTGTAGCTCAGATTAATCTTGCTGAGTCAAATGCGAAGATAGACCTTTTCGCTGCAATAGTTAAAGAGACGTTTCTCGTTGATTTCTTTTCAGTTTTGGCTGGTATGATACAAAGGTTCGAGACTGATGCAGCAATCTTGCGTGTAGCAAATGAAAACTTCAGAGACTTGAATCCGACAGGTATAGACATCTTTGATTTAGGCGAAGAGGTTGACCTTGAAATCAATGTCGGTCTCGGTGCAGTCGGAAAGCAATTTGAAATCCAACAGAATATGCTTGCTATGGACAGGGCGAATATGTCGAATACGGCTATGATACAGCTTATTCAGTCTGGAGCAGTGCCTAAACAGCAGATAAGAATGATAGACACGACACGGTTTATGGATGAGATATTACCTAAGCTCGGACATAAAAACGTACAGGATTTCTTCTTTCAAGTTCAGGGAGTAGAGCCTCAGCAGGGCGGAGGTTTAGACCCATCATTAGCAGGCGCAGGCCAGCCAGTAGTTGAGGGCGGTGCGCAGGCAGGACAATTTGGGAGTCAATAATGAAAAAAGTTAAATGTATTGTTAGTCGCAATGAAGTAACAGTTCCATTGATAAAAGTAAACGAGCTAACTGTTTGGGTTTTGTATGAGGGGAAGTATATTAAGAGACATAAAATGAAGCACCATTGTAAATAATTTATGAATATAGAAGATATAGACAATCAGACCTTTATAGAAAAGGTAGGAAAATTTGAGGACATTAAGAAACTCCAAGCTCTTCCAGAATTTAAAACCCTTGAGTTTTGCTTTAAAGTTGTATCCGATAATGCGCTACGTGAGCTGGTAACAAAACAAGGGTTATCTTTAGAACGCCAGTGCGAATTGAAAGCAATCATCAAGGTTTGTAGATATAATTTTGGAGATATACCAGCGTGGTTAGATGCTCAAGCCAAGTATGCCTCTGAAATTTTGGAGCAAAGAATTAAAGATGGTACTTTAGAAATGAAAAATTTAACTTGACTTTAAATTTAAACATGGTATTTAGTATAAAAAAATTATAAGCGGATACCTGAACCGTATTCAGGAACAGCAAGCGCAAAACTTGTAAAACTACGGAGGATTAAATGGATAAGAAGAAAGACGCAGCACAATCGGATGCCTCTGCCGAAAAAGAGGATGCAGTAACAGTAGGAGAAACGCAAACGGAGACTCCTGACGTAAGTGGAGATGCTGGCGAAGATTTGTCTGAGCGTGATAAACTTTACGCAAAGTACAAACCTGAAGGAAATCCCGAAGGTAGTAATCAGGAATCTGTAGAAAAAGATGCGGATGCTCCTGCCGAATCCGAAGAGGGAGAGCCAGAGAAGAAAAAGGATGACACTGAGGACAGTAAGGATGATAAATCTGACAAACCCGAAGAGAAGACAGTTCCTCATGGCGCATTTCACGAAGAACGTGAGAGACGTAAAGAGTTGCAGGCTGAAGTTCTTGATTTAAAAAATCAACTCAGGGATGTTATTAATGAACGCAAACCTGAAGAAAAGGATAAAGAAGAGGAGGAATATATTGAGGATTATGATGCAGAGCTGTTAAAGCAGAGAAAGAGGGCGGATGACCTTGAGGCTCAGATTGCTTCACTCAAGCAAAAGGATTCTCAAACAGATGCTCAGAAGATGCAGACAGCTTTTCTGGAGAACGTAAGGACAACTCATAAGGAGCTTGCAGAAGAAGGCTTCGATGGGTTTGAAAAATGTACTCCATTAATCAAGCAGCATATCCAAGACCTTATAATGAAAGAACCAGACCCACAGAGTTATTTTCCAGATAGCAACGGTGCTGTCAGGAAGGTTCTTGATATTGATAACTCTGTTGGCTGGAAAAAGATTTATAAGGAAGAGATATATCCTTCGATGCAAAAAATCATAGACCAGAAAGATAAGGACACGCTTATTGATGAGCGAATAGCTCTCAAGAAGAAAGCGGCTCTGTCTGGAAATTCTGGTGGCAAGCCTGTTGTTAAAAAGAAAGAAGATGTTAACTCTTTAAGTCAAAAAGAAATGAATAGCCGTTACATGGAAATGCGTGAGAAAGAGAAACAGAGGTCTGCTGTCTAATCTTCCAATTTAATTGGAGGTATATAGACGATGGCTAACGAGATGCTATGGGTCAACCACTCAGGTGTGTTGACAAACAACAAACTTAATCAGTTTTTCCAGCGTTCAGCCCAACCTTTATTCAAGTTCAGACAGTTCGTTGATGTCAAGGAAGCATTCGGAAAGCAGAGAGGTCAGTCAGTGAACTGGCTGAAAGTTGCTAATGTTGCGACCATCGGTGGAAACTTAACCGAAACCAACACCATGCACGAAACCACTCAGGCTTTGACATGGGGTACGCTTACAGTAAATGAAGTAGGTAACTCCATTCCGTTTTCTTTCAAGTCAGAAGCCCTGTCAGAATTTGATGTAAAGGAAATTGTGAGAGGCGGATTGCTCGATGATGCAGCTAAGGTGTTGGATGGTAAGGTTGAGAGACGGTACAATGAAACTAAGTTACGTTTCGTGGGTACTTCTACTACTGCCCATACTCTTACTACTAACGGTACTGCTACTGTTACTAACACATCAATTCTTAATTCCCGTCACGTTAGGAAGATGAGACTTGAGTTAGAGAAACGGAACGTACCTGCTTACGAAGGTGATTCTTATGTATGTATTGCTTCTCTGGAAGCGATTGAGTCACTCGAAGGAGCAATGGAAGGAGTTAATCAGTATACGGAAACAGGTGTCCATAAGATATATAACGGTGAAGTGGGGAGACTACACGGTGTTAGGTTTGTTAAAGACTTCTATGCTTCACGGTTTACGGTTGACGCTGCTGCTCGAACTGCAACGGCTAAATCGTGGACTAAGGCGCAGTCTCTTGATGCCTATATGTTCGGTAAAGGTGTCGTTAGAGAAGCCATTGTTGTGCCAGAGGAAATCCGCATGAAGGTTGTTACTGATTACGGAAGGTCTAAAGGTATCGCATGGTACTTCTTGGGCGGATGGGCGCTTGAGTGGGATACTGAAGGAGACTCAAGAATTATCAAGTGGGATTCTGGTGCGTGATTAATTTTTTTTAGGAGAACAAAATGGCAACTTATGATGCTGCGGTATATGGCGGAATAACAAGAAAGTGGTTTGGTCTCACCGTGAAGCTCGGTGGAGACGCTGCCGCTGGATACACCTTCGGTACGACTGATGCTACAACTCAGTCTCAGCTTGCAAGGTGGTATCCGAGAGGGCCGATTCGTCTTTTGAAAGCTGGCTCTTTCACAATGGCAACATTGAATGGTTCTGGAGTTGACAAGATTGATTGTCGGGTGAAAACAAGAGGAGCTTCTGCTTCATTAGCAGCTTCCTTTAACTGTTTTTCATCTGCACTCTTCTCTTTCGCTTCTGATATAACTATGTCAGTTGCTCAGTGTAAGGCTGGAGAGTACATTAGTATTACGACAGGTACTCCCGAAACAGATAAAGGTACGGCACAGAATACCAGCACCACAACTGGTACTGTTGCGTTCTTTGTCGATTACGTTCCTGCACTTGATTCAAATTGGGATGTAAATACTTAGTAGTAAGCCCTCATGGGGGAGGGGTAATACTCCCCCAACTTTTTAAAAAGGAACAATGAAAGTAGTTATGGTAGCAAACCATTCTTGTGTGAGAGTACACAAGATGGGGTTGCCTCTCATCGAGGGAGGCCAGCACAAAGTCCACTTAATTGCCCACAGACACGCCTCATTTTCAGAAGCCTATTCAACATTCGGCCATTGGTTCGACTTAGGGAATTTAGCTTCTTTTATAAAACTCCACGCTCCAAACACCGATGTGTTTCATTGTCATAATGAACCATCATTCTTTGTCACATTGATAAAAGAGATGTGTGACGTTCCTGTAATATTGGATGTCCATGATTCTTTTCTCGCCAGAGTAACGCCAGAAGAAAAAGAAAAGAATCCAGAGGTTGTTCGTGTAAGCATAGAAGAGAGAAATAACTTTCAACTTGCAGATGCCTTAGTATTTCCCTCCCGACCATTCGCTGATTTAATAATTAACGAGTTCAAACTAACCCAACCTCACATCATTTTACCATCTTACCTGCCGAGAAGATTATATAGATACAACGCTGCCGATTGGATGGGCGGCTTAGTCTACGAGGGAAAGATTCAAATGGATGTAACATCTAAAGCAAGTTTTGGATTTAGGTATTGTGACTATAAAGACTTTGCACAAAAAGCGCATGATATAGGTGTCAAATTTCATCTGTATGCTGGCAGGAATAACGAAGATAAAGAATTTATGAAAGCCTACAACGATATAGCATTCGTGCATCCACCTTATGTATATGATACATTATTGAAAAACATTGGCAGACATGATTGGGGTTTGGTTGGGAATCTTAACTATACAAGGGAATGGGAAGTCGCCATGCCAAATAAGCTCTTTGATTATGTGGCAGCAGGAGTTCCCATTGTCGCTATAAATGCAAAAGAATGCGGTAAGTTTGTACGGGAACATGGCATAGGCATAGAAGTGAAAAATCTTGAAGAACTATTTGAAAGATGGGAAGAACATACAAAAATAAGAAAAGTTTTATTGAAGAAACGCCAGCAGTTTACTATGGACAATAATCTACAGCCATTAAAAGATTTGTATTGTTCACTTACGAGTGTACGAAACAGTTATACAGATTTGTCTACACCTATATCAGATGATGATTTTGAGCGTTTATTTACTAAGGAGGATAATGATAAATAGAACATTAGCGGAAGAAAAGTATTGAGATGACCAAGTAGCTGTTAGGATTAAAGTTGAGAATAATAAGTTGTCTTATAATGATAACTTTTTTAAACGTAGCGAGTTATTGAGAAAACTATTATCCTATCAATGGATAGTGATGAGTAGGGGGAAAATATGAGAGTGCAAATGGTGTCGCCTTTCAAGATGCAGTGGTTAAAGGGATATACAAAGATATTTGAGGACAACGATTGGGAAGTATCAATAACCAAAGCCCCCATAAAAGATTGTGACGATTTAATGATTTTTCACTGGTGCAATGAGGATACCTTTAGATTTATCAATGGAAGTCCAAAGAACTCACGATATATTGTTTTCGTAAGAAGGTATGAATACTATTCTCAAGTAATAGAATCTCTTAATTGGGAAAAAGTAGATAAAGTAATTATGGTTAATGACTATCTTGCTAAAGGGTTTGAGGAGCGCACTGGCGTTAAGCCGACAGTTATTTATAATGGTGTTGATGTAAATGATTGGACTTTTCAAGAAAAGACTCATGGAAAAAAAGTGGCAGTAGTTGGCTATATAAACCAAAAGAAAAACCTTCCCCTTGCCATTCAGATAATGCAAAAGTTACCAGATGATTATTCTTTGCATTTAGCTGGAGCAATCCAATGCGGTGCTACTGTGGACTATCTCAACAATATTTGCAGGTCAATGAAGAAGCGTTTTTATTTTGAAGGTGAAATAGGCAACATGAATTTCTGGTTAAAAGATAAAAACTACCTTCTGTCAACAGCTATAAGTGAAGGAAGTCCAAACAGCGTAATAGAAGCTATGGCGAAAGGGATTAAGCCAGTGGTGCATAATTGGGCTGGCTCAAGAGAACAGTTTGGCGACTGTGTATTTGATACAGTAGAGGAAGCTGTACAAATGCTATTACCATCTTCTGATTATGATGCAATAATGTATAGAAACAGAGTTAAGAGGTATTTTGGATGGAGCAACTATGAGAGGGTTTACGCATTAGCAACTGAAGGTTTGACGAAAAAACCCATAGTGCATGATAAAACATCTAAAGAAGAGATTGATAATTGTCCTGATTGCCAAGCTGACAAATTAAGGGAGAATAAATGAAAGAAAGGTGGGGAATAATAGGTTTAGGTTTTATAGCGCAACGCCACATGGATGCTATCGAGGACATTGGTGATGAGCTTATTATGGCTTGCGATAATGACTTGAGTAAGTTTAGTAAAATAACTGGCAATGTTTTTTGTACTAACAACTGGCTTACGATGGTGAATGTTCCAGAGTTTAAGTTAGTTGATAATGTTGCTATCTGCACTCCTAATCACTTGCATCCTCCAATGATTGTAGAATGTGAGAAGCGTGGGAAGAAAGTCTTATGCGAAAAACCATTGACAATAGATAGTAAATATATTGGAATGATGAATGGAACGAGGACTGTCTTGCAGCTTCGGCACAATCCTGAGATGATTGAGCTAAAGAAAAAAATAACTTCAGGACATAAGGTTAGGTTGCAACTGCTCATAAATCGTGGAAAATTCTATTGGGAAGGGTGGAAAGGACAAGAAAAAAAATCGGGCGGTCTTTTATTTAATATTGGGATTCATTATTTCGATTTGATGCAGTGGTTGTTTGGTAATGTTCTCTCAAATAATATTGTATTGAGTGAAGGTCATCATTCCATAGGAACGATTGAATTTCAAAAAGCATCAGTGTTTTGGGAGTTCTATCTACATCAACCAATGGATACACAAATAAGAACTTTAGTCGTAGATGGGAAACCATACAACCTTGCTAAACGATTTGAGAATCTTCATTTAAAAGTCTACGAGGACTTTAAGAACGGCAAGGGAGTTAGTAAACATGAAGCAGCAAAGTCAATTAAATTAGTAGAGAGATTAACAATGGCTGGCAGTACGACACCTTGAATGAGCAACAGTCCAGCCTTATTATTGAGGGATTATGACTTTACAGATAATTTGCAAAGAATGTAATTTTCAGCTAACTATATTAAAAATCGAACAAAGATTTGATAAATTGTTAATTGAAACCTATGAATGTGCTTGCAAGGAGCATGATAAAAAATATGAAATTAATGATAGTCAATTCACATGAACGCAGTGGTACGCATTTCTTGATGAACTCACTGGCGTTAAACTTTGGGTATACAAGTTTCCCGTACTTTAATCTTGATATGCCTGTGCTGCCTCACGTACCAAGTAATATATTGAATATGCTGCAAGGCATAAAAGAGCCAAAGTATATTGTTAAGTCTCATTACGAAGGAGCTTTCTTCCAGCCCGTGATAGAGGAAGTATTGAAGTTTGCTCATGTATTTTACATTTACAGGTCAGAGGACAGTATGTTTAAAAGTTGCCTGAAACATTGGAATAGTATTGTTTGGGATGAAGCTGCTAAATGCAAAGACATAGAGGAGCTTAAAATTGCAGAGCCTTATGGCGGATGTATGCGTTACCAGTATAAACAGTATCCGTCAATGCTGGCGAGATGGAACGGGCATAAGGCAAGCTGGAAGGAACGGATGGCAGGGCATAATATTATTTATGTTCGCTATGAAGATTTATGTTCTCGGTTTGATAAAACAATCAGGCATATTTCTAAAAGAATAAATATTCCAATAGTCGGAGGAATAGCTCGAAAACCAGACAGGAGTAACACTGTGCAGAATGGAGAGTTTAATGAGAAAGAGGTTGCGTGAACTTACCAGACAGGATATGGCAACAACAATGGAAAAAACCGAAGCCAATGGAAGGAAAAACGGTATGCGTAGTCAGGTACGGAGCTTTCGGAGATGTAATTATGCTTACAGCTTTATTGAGTCACTTAAAGCAGTTGGGCTACCATGTGACGATGAACATGACTCCGAGAGCGCAGAGTGTCCTGAGGCACAATCCGAACATAGACAAATTTCTAATCCAGCAAGATGATGGAATACCGAATGAAAAACTTGGGGAGTATTGGGAGAATCTGTCTAAAGGTTACGACAAGTTCATTAATCTTTCTGGCTCAGTTGAAGGTGGGCTACTCAAGATTGAAGGAAGTAAAGAATTTGGATGGGAGCATGAAGTAAGACATGAGAAATGCAATAAAAATTATTACGACGAACAGTTCGCAATTGCTGGATTCCCTGAAATCACAGGGAGGAACGGTGAACTCTTCTTCACCTCACTTGAACACCAACTTGCCAAAGCGTTCATTAAGAAGCCAAGAAGAGCCAAGCAATTTGTTGTCATGTGGTCGCTTGCAGGAAGTTCTTTCCACAAGAACTACCCGTACACGCAATTAGTTTGCGATTGGTTGTTGAGAGATTATAATGACATAGTATTTATAACAGTAGGTGACGCAGTAAGCGTGATGCTCGAATGGGAACATCCGAGAGTAAAGTGCAGGTCGGACAAATGGTCGATACGGCAAGCATTATTAATGACGAAGTATGTAGACTTGGTGGTAGGAAGTGAAACAGGGATACTTAATGGAGCAGGTTGCTATGACACGCCAAAGATTGTATTGCTTTCTCATTCGTCTGAAGAAAACCTTACTAAATACTGGAAGAACTGTTCCGAGCTACACGCCAGTGAATATGATACTCCATGTTACCCTTGCCACCAATTGCATTATACTCTTGAATCTTGTCCATTACATGATAAGTTAAAAACACCATTATGTATGGCTAATTTAAAATATGAAGTTGTTAAAAACGAAATAGAACGACATTATAAGGAATGGAAAAATGAGCAATGATGCAGAGATTTGGTTCAAAGATGAAAACAATGTGCCTTATGGGGTAAAACATCTGCGCAATATGCCAATGGTTGTTGCGAAAGATTTCAATATAGCTGTAGCTGCTGGTGAAGTCTCTGGTCACATGGGTGTCAATAAGTATGGTAGAAACATTCAAATTCAAAATGGTATAACAGCAGATATATGGGATGGTGGACATCACCTCGCTTCTGGTGGAGACTCATTAATATGGTTAGCTCCCACAGCAGCCAGAATACATCAGTTAGCATCCTCAGATGCCAACGATACTATCTTGGGTGATGGAGCAAGAACTGTCAGAATAAGCGGCTTACCAGATTGGGATACTGCTGAAATTAGTGAAACAATAGAAATGAATGGAACTACAGATGTTCCAACAACAAATGCTTATGTCATAATTCATAGAATGGAAGTTATAACATGGGGTGACACTCCACCAAACGTAGGAACTATTAAAGCCACAGCCGACACAGATGGAACTGTGACTTCTCGTATAAGGGCAGGGCAAGGACAAACCCAAATGGCTATATATGGTATTCCTTCTATACAGACAGCTTACCTTGGCAGACTCTATGGAAATTACAATAAAGGTGGTGGCTCAACTGGAGTTGCTGATTGTGATTTATGTGTAAACACAAGGCCAGATGAAGAGATAACTGGATTTGTTACGAAGCATACTTTTGGCTTTGTTGGCGCTGGAACTTCAGCAAGGTCTATACAATTTTGGATACCTAAAATATTTGTCGGCCCCGCTATTATGAAAGTGCAAATAAGGTCAGGCACTAATAGTACAGATATGACAGCAGGTTTTGACTTAATGGTGGTGGACAACTAATGGATAAATGGGCTTGCATAGGTTGTGGTCAGTGTTGCGTTGGTGCAAATATATCTGTCTGCTTGCCAGAAGATGAGGCAAGGTTTTATAGTAATTTTGGAGTTGAAGTTGTCAAGGTAGGAAATGAGTTTAAGGCAAAGTTTCGGATAGGAACTGTATGTAAGCATTTCGATGGTCGCAGGTGTGAGATTTATAACCAGAGACCAAAAGTATGCAGAGATTATCCGAGAGAGAAGAACGGCAAGAAACAATGTTGGGGAGTCCATGATGCCACATATAAAGTCAGACAGTAGGGTTGAAGGCGGAGCAGACTTCAGGATAGAGGATAATGGTGAGAAAACTCCATTAGGAATGATGTCTATGCAGACCGAAGCAATAATGAAGCGTCAGCAGGAGGACAAACCGTTTGATATTGGAGTTTTTAATGATGGAGTCAAGGGAGATAGCGGAGAATTGGCAGGAATGCCATCTGAAGAAACTTTCACAGAAAGCGATTTTAATGTTGCATTACGTTTTCCATCTGCTATAAGGACTATGTGGAGCGATGAAATTGCCGTAGAAGTTTTTGAGGCACTATTGCTAAACAAACCTTTTGAATTGCTAAACCAGAAATTACAACAAAAGAAAGGAGAGGAGAATTTATGTCACATGAACAGACAATAACTGTAGGAATAGACGACAAGTTTTTTAATATTAAATCAGTTATAGGTGGGAAAAAGGTCGGTAAGAGGGCAGCAGTAGACCATGCTATTAAAACAAAAAGATTAGGTCATGGATTTACAACTCAGACAGAGGCTCATGCTGCTGCTCGTGCAAGGAGTAAGAGTTTTAATAAACCTAAGAACCCTTCAGATAAAAGACTCTAACAGGAGAACAAAATGCCAGATAGAATAGCGATAGGATTAGATGTAATACCGAACAAGCATAGAACTGACTTCCATCACAGGGAGGCTGGCAATGCGTCAAGAATGAGAAAAGCAGAGGCTACTGACAGGATGAAACAGCGCAGGAAGAAAACTGAGGACAATAGCAAGAGGTTGGGTTCAGGTAATCATCCGATTGCGCATGGATAAACCTTATCAATGGAGGGAAGGCTGATGGGAAAGATTCGAGACGAGATTCAAGCACAGGTTCAGGCTGCAAAAGACCCGAAGGAATCGAAGAGGCAGCAGATAGAAGAGCTGTTGGGTTATATTGATATAAAGACGGAGGCTATAGCGGCTGCAAACAAAGCCATCGGTCATTATGAGGACAGGATTGCTGCATTGGAAAAAGAGATTGAAGCTCCAGCTCCAAAGAAAGAACCTAAAAAGGAGGCAAATGATGGGTAGGTCAATCGGATTCCAGAATGATAAAAAGCAAGAGATTGCTCGCTACATTGACGATAATGGGAGAATGTGGGAGAGTGACAAAAAGCAAGTAAGATATGACCCTGAGAATCCAGAGGTCTCAGTGCCTAAGTATTCTGAGGGTTTTATTGAGAAAAAGAAATAATGTATGAATTTCAAATTGCTGAATATCGTAAACAAAAAAGGGAGGTAAAATCTGTGGGCTATTGGAAAGGGTTTCAATCTGCTAACAAAAATGAATGTAATTTTTATGTTGAAAAGGAAAATGGGGTTGAAAGATATTATAACGGAAAAGACAAGAGGCATGAGTACAGGAATGTAGAGCCTTATGACCTTATAAGAGACCATACATTAAAGTCTCATCAGGAGCGAATGCAGCCTCAGCAAATAGACCAAAAGATAGTGACTTTAGAGGAAGCTACTGAAGCTGGAGACCAGACAAAGGCAACGACAGTAGGCAGACCAAATGTTTCTCAGGATGTCAAGCAGTCCAATGCTAACAGATTTAAAGAGCTAACAACTCCAGCAGGCGAAAAAGCTAAGGCCTTATTGAGCAATGGAGGATTAAACCATACTTCCTTTACGAAATCGTTAGGAATGGATGGCAAGAACATGGCGGCTAAAAGAAAAACGAAACCTATTTATGATGCAATTATCAAGGAACTGGAGGACAATGATTTAGTTAAGTTAGAAAATAAAAATTATTTCTACAAGTAAGGCGAAAGGTATTTAATGCCATTTATTATACATTATTGCAAGGACTGTGACTCACCATTGGTTCTTAATGAGAACTGGTCTGAAGGACAGTTTAAAGTTTATAGCTATGTATGTATCCATTGCAAACAGGATAGAGGAGAGGTGTATAGGCGTTCAAAGGGTATTCAGTCGAGAGATGATTATAAAAAATCTTTTGAGCAGGTTAAGAATGACAAGAGCATTAATGACAAAAGATATTGGAAAGACAATCCAGAGCGAAGAACTTTTTATGGCTATAAAACAAATGCTAAGAAGAGAGGTATTTCTTTTGAACTAACTTTTGAACAATTCGTATCATTCGCAAATATTCCATGCGAATATTGTGGTTGTGAAATAAGTAATTTAGGAAACATAGGAATAGACAGGGTAGAAAATATCAAGGGATACGAATTTAACAATTTGGTTTCATGTTGCAAAACTTGTAATTGGATGAAAATGGATTTGACCTACAAAGAATTTGTCACGCACTGTAAACGCATAGTAGATATGGAGACAAATTATGGCCGCACCGACACCACCCACTTTAACAATAATAACAACAGAGGGAATTAAAAAGGCAGGTTTTGGAAACACTGTTTCGTCTCTTTTGACTCGTTCTCAAGACGAGTGGATGGAAGAGATAAAAAACGATATTTGGAATCTCTCTAAGAAACTTAAATCCCTTTATACTACCTCTTTTGCAGTAACTACCAATGGAGTTGAAAAATACTCCTACCCCACAGATTTTTCCTCAGAGCTATCCATGACGCTGATGACAGGCGGAACTACTGGAACGGCTCAAGCAGGAACAACCACAACTATAACCCTTGCCTCTGGCAATACAGCTACCGACCTGATAGGAAAAGAAATAATGATTTTGTCTGGTACGGGTAGCGCTCAGATAGGACAGATAAGCGGCTTCGTAGCTTCCACTCAGGTTGTAACAGTCAGTGTCGCTTGGACAGCTCCGAGTACCGATTCTGTTTACATGATTGTCGATAAGTATGTTGACCTTCGGCAGACACCTGTATGGCAACATGACACTGGTAGGAGTGCGCCTGAGCGTGGAGAACCTACTCATTTCTTCCCGATAGGAGATGATGATAATGGAGAGTTTATTTTATTTCCAACTCCTTTTCGCTCTGCCTCAGACACCAATGGATACGGTATCAGGCATAAGTATTTTGCTGACCTTACCCGTGTAGACTTGGCCTCTACATTAATGACTACATTATATCGCAGGTGGAGGAGTTTATTTATTCAGGGCGTTAAGTATAAAACATTAGAGCATTTGGATGACAACAGGCAAACTCAAGAAGCTCAAAAATATCGTGGTGATTTGAACGCTATGATTGTGCGTGAACAATACGGTATGGATTTGAGCAATATTGGAGTTTCAGTGGTGGATTACTAATGGGCTATCAAGGCGGAACAGTTGAAATAGATTTGAACGTTGGCGGATTCAATCATAATCCGAACTTTGACGGGATACCTCCGAGTTCAATGATTGATGGGTCTCTTAATATTACGCTTCAGGATGGAGGCAGAAGGAAGCGTGGCGGAACAGCCCATGTAAATTCCAGTGAAATCTCAGGAACACCTCAGTTGATGCGTCTCTATGATTTTATTCTAACCACTGCCACTCAGTTCTTGATGATGTTGGGTAATGATGGAAAGCTATATAAAGATTTTACCACGACATTAAAGACGGGTCTCTCCACTACAAAGTATGGTGACATGGCCGACATGAACGATTTGTTAGTCATAACAGATGGAGGTTCTACGTTGCAGACATGGGATGGTGCTGCTGGTAGCACATCAAACGTAACTACGTTAGCTCCTGATTGGGCGACAGACTCATTATTCCCTCAGCAGTTGGTTGTTCATGGTCGAGGGTTATCTCAGAGGATGTGGACATGGACAACTAATAATAAAATATTCGCAAGCAAGATATTTGATGCTGACGATTGGGGTGCTACGAATGGTTTTATTTCTGATACCGACAATGTATTTGCATCAAGAGAAGGTGGCAGTTTAACTGCGATGTTTGAATTTGGTGACAGCTTATTTGTCACGACAAACAGACATACTTATATTTTACAGGATTCAAATGCAGATAAGTCAACATGGGGTTTTACTGAAGCACAGTTTAAAGCTGGTGCGGCTCACTGGCGTGTAATGGCGAGAACTCCGAATGACATGATTATAATGATGGATGACGGTGAGATTTATTCACTCGTAACTGTAAATGCAAAAGGTGATTATAAAGCCTCAAGCATAACAGCTCCAGCTTCTATAGACAGGTGGATTAGAGAGAATATTGACTTAACTCAGATTGCTAAATTCCACATGGAATATGACCCGAAGATTCGGGCAGTATTGGTTTTCATGGTCAGGTCTGGTTCAACAGCAGTTGATGTCTGTTTGCCTTATTTTATAGATAGACCTGTTGACCAAGCATGGGGAGCGCCATTTCAGAATGCGGACTTTGATTGCGGATATGACGCATCTGTATCTGCTTTAATAAAGGTCGCTGCTGGTGATTATCGTGTAAGGACAGGCGCAAACTCAACTGGCTTTGTATGGGATTTAAACCAGACAACTTATGGTGATAACGGAAATTCTTATTCTGGAAAGTCTATATTGCCGACTTCTGGATTTGGTGACAACGTAGCCATGAAGATGTGGAAGCGAATAGTTTTTACAGGTTTTACCTCTTCTGCTGATGACGATGAGACGTTGCAGCTTGCATGGAACGCAGATGGAATTGGTCAAGCTGTTCAGTCAGTAAGTTTCATAGGGCTTGCATTAAAGGTTGATGACCCTGACGCTATTGTTGACTTAGTTACTGTTGGTGGTGATAACTACCACATGGAAGCAATATTAGATTTAGGTCAACCAGCTCGAAGGTTAGGAATAAACTTTTCAAATGCTACTGTTGGGGATGATTTTTATGTAACATCAGCGCAAATAGACGCTAAACCTCTTGGGAGGAGACCGACACCGAGTATAACATCACAGGCTCAATAGGAGGATAGAATGGCAACTTACATCAGTAATACAACAGCGAACACAACATGGGTAGCCAATGTAACGGTTATAACTGCTGCAAGATTAAATACCGAGAACACGAACCTGCTTGCAAATGATGTTGCTCTGGATACGGCATTAGCATTGTCTCACGATGCCACAGGATATTTCAATCCTACAGTTGGTTCATCCACAGCAGCAGCCAACGCCCTAACGCTTCCAGCAGGAAACATATTTCCGATAACAGGAAACACAGAGATACAGACCATAGCTACAAAGGGAACTGGCTACATGGTCTGGTTGGTAATTGCAGGAACTCCAAATTTAAAACATGATAGCACCAACATGGATTTACCTGACGACTCCGACATCCAGCTTGCCGCAGGAGACGTTGTTTGTCTTTATGAATACGGAGCAGGAACTTGGAGGATGATTTCTATAAGCAGGTCAGATGCAAGCTCTGGCGTTTTATCTGTAGCAAATGGCGGAACTGGATTAAGCTCAATAACTGACGGAGCATTAATGCTCGGCTCAGGAACTTCTGCTGTTACCGCTTTAGCCTTAACCACAGATGGCGCAATTGTAATTGGTGATGGCACTACCGACCCTGTAACCTACGCTGCTTTCAGTTCTTCAACTGGAACTTTAAACCCTTCTGCTGGAGGAACTGGAGCAGCGACTCTTACTGACGGTGGAATATTGATAGGCTCAGGAGTGGGAGCTATTACTGCTCTTGGCGTTCTTGCTGACGGCTCTATCGTTGTTGGAGATGGTGCAACCGACCCTGTAGCGATAACCCTTCTGACTAATTCTACGGGAGTGTTAATCCATGAGAGAGGTGGAATTGAAGCTGATATTTCAGCAATAGCTGATGGCGGAATGCTGGTTGGTACTGGTGCTGGAACTATGGCTATTCGTGCAGGTGCGTTAACTGCTGGAGCTGCTGGCTTTTTAACGCATGAAGTTGGAGGATTAGAATTTAGCCTTGCTGCTGTTGCGATAGGAGACATTGTTGCTGGTACTGGTTCTGGTACTATGGCTCTTATAACATCAACAGGTCATAGTGATGGAGATGTTCTAACAAGACAGGCTGATGGTAGTGTAGATTATGAAGCTATACCTGCTGCTTCAGGTGGTGATATAGATACAGTTGTATCTAAAACAGCAAACTATACGGCATCATGGGGAGAGTTAGTTTTATGTGATACATCTGGTGGTAGTTTTACTATAACATTACCTGCTGCCAGTACGAATGATGGGAAAGTAATAATAGTTAAGCATGTTACTGCTGGAAATACTTTAACTATAGATGGTAATGCTGCTGAAACCATAGATGGTAGTGCAACAGTAACAGACACATTGGCAGGTAATGCTTTTGCGCTTATATCTGATGGAACTAATGTTCAAATTATATAGGAGAAATTTATGAGCAACATTAAGATGCAACAGAAATATCAAGAATTTACTGCTTCTGGAACATGGACACGCCCTTCGGGTGTCAATGTAATCGAAGTCCTCCTTGTCGGAGGAGGTGGTGGTGGAGAAGATGATGCCTCAGCTCCTACTGGAGGAGGTGGAGGACAAGTTGTAGCCCAAAAATTAAATGTTACTGGTAATGCTGTTGTGACAATAGGTGCTGCTGGTGCTGCTGGTGTTTCTGGTAGTGGTGGAAATGGTGGAGATTCTACTGTTACTCATGCTGGCGGAGATACCCCATTAACAGCTTTAGGTGGAGAAGGTGGAGCATCAACATCAGCTGATGGTGGTGCTGGTGGAGGGTATAATAGATTAGGTGCCGAACCATATCCTACTTCAGCAGCAACAGGATTATTTATTCCTGCTGGTAGTTCAGGCGGTGCTTATGGTGGTTGTGCATATGCCTATCAGGTGGGCGGAAATTGCACAGGATTTGGTAAAGGTGGAGTAGCAGCTACTGGTGCTGGAGGTGGTGGTTCTTACGGAGATGGTGGAGCAGGTCATGCAACTGCGGCTTCAAGTGGAGCAGCAAATTCTGGAGGTGGTGGAGGAGGAGCTAACGGAACGGCTGGAGCAGGTGGTTCAGGATTTTGTAGAATAACTTGGTTTGAATAGGAGGAAATATGGCTGTAAAAAAATATGCAGAAATAGTTGCTGGTAAAGTAAAAAATATTAGTATGTGGGAAGAAGGAACTGCTCCTGTTGGATTTATGGATGTAGAGGATATTCCTGCTTGCCAGATGGGAGCGACTCATAATGGAGGAAACTCATTTACAAAAAAAGCTCCACCTAAAGTTGGTGTAATTACTATAACTCCAAAGGTAAACGGAAAACCAGAAGTGAACTTAGGCGGTGAAGTTACTGTTTCTATAGAAGCAAAAACTAATAAATATCCTGATGGCGTGAGGCAGGCAGGTTTTAATGGTTCAAGGAACATCTCAATCGTAACTGCGGAAGGAGCATTGATTAGACCGAAGTTTACTTTTGTGAATGGAGTTGCTGTTAGGCAGTTCACGCCAACCGTAGTTGGAGTTTACAAAATACAACGATTGCCAAATAAGTCAGAAGTTCAACTTGTCGGCGATATGACATTAGATGTATTAACCGTTTAATGAAAGGAGAATAAAATGGAAAAAATATTCATGCAGTACCCTATGATATGGGCTATGTTGGCAGGTTCAATGGGAATGGTTGCTCACATTCTTAAAAAGAAAGTTAAAAAAGAATCAGGTACAGCAATTGTAGATTACTTTACCGACAATGCGAGATACACCATCACAGCACTTATAGGAATGGTTGTGTCGGTTCTGACGATTTATGACGCTTCAATGGATTGGAGCAAGATGATGGTTGCCTGCACTATGGCTGGTTATTCTTGTGATTCTATCTTTAACAAGGACAAGGGGAAATAATGGCTAATGAAAATGGAAGGTTAGGCACTCCAGTTTTTTATAAATTTATAGTTGGAGTGTTTACTTTGCTTTTGGTTAGTGGAGTAATTGGTGTTTACAACACAAATATAAAATTAGCAAAAATAGAAATCAAATTAGAAAACCTTGAAAAAGTAATGGCTGACAGATTTACTAGTACTCAAGGGAAAGAACTCACTAATGATGTAATTCGCAACACAAGAGATATAGAAGAGGTCTCGGATAGGTTGAACGAGCATTTACTTTGGGCTGCTGGCAATAATGGCAAAAAGTAATGACAGGCTTTATCTCAGCATTATCGGCGGTCTCTTAATGGCTGTCCTTCTTATGATGGGAGGGACTTTGAAATGGTATCTCGCTAACGTTGCTGAAGAAAAGAAAGAAATAAAGGAATCTAATAAAAGACAATGGCAGAGAATTTCAGAAACAGAACGACAGGTAATCATTTTAGAAACTTTAAAAGAATGTGAGAAGTGATAAGGCCATACAATCTTGCGACAGATTATAAAACATTAACAATGATGCTGATAGAAGAGGGTATCAATATGGGAGACCATACTTTTAATCAAAACATAACTCACGTTCTCGTAGAGAATGGAACTATAAAAGGGTTCTTTACTTTAAAGACGACAATAGAGCATGGTTATCCAGCGTTGCTTCATTTTTGTACGAAGAAAAAATATCGTACACCGAAGCTCGCAAGAACATTGACATCTGCTCTGGTAGAGGCTATAAGAGCATTGAAGGCAAAACGATTTCTTATAAATTGTCCGACTGATAAAAAGTATTTACAAAAGATTATAAGTTATTATTTTAAGAAAACTCCTTACGCAAAACATGACGGGCATCAGTTTACTTTAGTGGAGGTACAGAATGGGTAGTTCACCGAGTTTTCCAGAACCCACACAGCAAGAATTAGACATTCAGGCTCAACAGGCGGAAGCTCTAACGATTCAAAACGAATTGATGCGCCAGCAGATTTCTGAAGCTGCGGCAACGAGAGAGCAGTTAGCTGCTTTAGCTCCACAGGCTGCTGATATTCAGAGGCTACAGGAACTTCAGTCTCAGCAGATAGAAGCTGGTCAGCAGGCTATTGAATTGCAGCGCAGGCAATTAGATGCGTTCTCTGAAAGTTTTGACGCACAGAATGAATTTAATAAACAGCTATTGTCAGTGCAGACGACTCAGTTAGACTTTGCTCAAGAGTCTTTGGAGTTCCAGAGAACTCAGGCTGTTCTCGGTCAGACGTTACAAGAGAAGCAAGTCGGTATTGCTGAGAAACAATTGGATTTACTTGATGCTGCTATCAATGCAGAGCCTACTGCTCTTGAGCAGAAGGTTGAAGAGCTTGGCATATTGCAGGCCGAGAGGGTTGAGAAGGCATTAAAGGGTGAGCTTCCAGTATCCGAAGCGACTCAGGCAAATAAAGAAAAACAATTCGCTCTATTAAAAGAACAGGCTGCTGCTCAGGGTATTCGGATTGAGGGCGATACTTTAGAGTCTGCGACTTCTAAGAGTACAGCAGGCATACAACAGCTTGATAGTTTAAGAAGGCGCTTTGACGCTATTGAGGATGCTGAAAGGCGTGGAGAAATAACCACAGGTCAGAGCTTACTGTTACAGGGAGCGCAGGTTCAGTCAGGACTCGCTGCCAGTAGGACAGGACTTGCAGCATTTAATACTGGTGCTATACTGCCTCAGCAACAGCTTGGTGGAGTTGGTCTCGGTAATGTATTTTCTGCACCTGCTGTTCAGAATCCTTTTGGTCAGGCTACCAGTGCTATACAGTCTGCTGGTAATTTTGGTTTTGGATTGTCAGGACAATTAGGAGGCCAGTTGCAGTCTGGATTCTCAAGTGCATTGCAACCGTTCCAGTTTAATAGGCAAGGTCAGTTCGCTGCTAATCAGGCTGGTGCTGCGAATACGACTGGATTATTCAGTAGCCTGTTTGGTGCTGCTGGTAGCGGATTAGGGCTTGCTGCTGGATTGGGTGCTTTTAAATAGGAGGACATGATGGTTGATTTTGGGAACATAGGAATTGGTGCAGGTTCTTTCGGAACGAATTTAATACAGGGATTTGTGGCTGGCAGAAATATACAAAAAGACGAAGAAGATAGACAGCGTGCCATAACAGCAGCAGCAGACAAGAAGGCTAATGATGAAATCGCTTTGCTTATGAAAATAGATAAAGGAGCTAAAGGTTTAAATTCTTTCGACCAATCAGACTATTTTAAAGACCAAGCGCTGATAGCTGAAAAAGCTAAGAAGCCAGAGTTCGCTAAATTTCTAAAGAAGAAGATGTTGGTTAGCGAAAAAGAAAAAACAAAATTTGACAAAATAATTGGTGACACTATTGCCCCTGCGGTTGCAAGCCACGATGATATTGTGCAGAATTTTGGCATTAATCAGCAGGGCTTGGATGGTCTCAGGGAATTAAAGTCGTGGGCGAGAGACAATAATCTAACTGATGACCCTTATACTCTAAATAAAATTATTCAGCTCGAGGTTAAGTTTACAGGCAAAGTGCCAAAGGCGGAAGTTCAAGCATTAAAAGAAATAACTGAGTTTAAGGTTGAAGGTAATAGGAGGGCAGCAGTCGATACTTATTTTCAGTTAGCTCAGAATGCTCAGGACAAGATAGATGGCGCTGACGCAAAGACAAAGAAATTTTTAGAAGGGCAGGTTCAGAGGTTTTCTGATGTCGGAATTAAGACTGCTGCTGGTAGTAAGGACACAGACTTTGCGAGGATTACTGAAGAGAGGTTTGAGAACGCAGGGCTGAGGGAAGCTAAGAGAGCTAAGAAAAAAGAAGAAAGGATAGAAGATATAACGACCGATATAGAAACACAAAATATTCTGGAAAGAAGCAAACATGACGCTCAAATGATATTTAATGAAGCTAAAGCTAATAAAGAAAGGGCGCTCATAGAGAAAACTAAGAAACTTATCGCTAATGCAAAAGAGGGAGAATCAGAGGGGTTAAAGGTACTATTAACTAGTTATATTAGTCATCTTGCGTCAACATTAAAATCTATGGAAGTTCCTCAAGCTCAGATTACAGAAGAGATAAACTATTTCACAACTGGTCAGCGTAAAGGTACGATAACGCTATCTAGGAAGCTAAGTGATGTACTGTATGGGAAGTATGGTTTTAGAGACATTTCCAAAGCTACTAATACGCAAATTGAAGAAGCACGATTGGTAGTTAAACAGGATGAAATAGATATGGCAAGTGCGAAGTCTGCGAATCGTCTAACTCAATCTGCTCAATATAAAGCAACCTTGCCGATGTTCTTAGAATATAAAGGTACAGCTCTCATTGCACTAAGCAAACTTCTGGACACTATATCCACAGGTTCCAAACATGACTACTCAGAACTAAAGAAGAAATCATTAGAAGAGCTTAGTAAGATTAAAGAGGGATATGGTAAGGAAACGGGATTCTGGACTAATAAACCAGGTATAACTCATGTTGAGGCACAAGCAATTCAAACCATAGTCAAAGAGATAAAGAGTTACAATAAGAAAATAGAGGTTTGGGAATCAAAAAAAAATAAAGACGCTAAAAAGAGTCCTGGAAAAATTAAAGACCCATCAACAGCTGTGGGATACATAGATACTCTTAACAACAACAAAAAATAGGTAATTAATAATGGCAACATTTAAAGATATATTTAGAGATGAAGCGACAAAGGAAGGTTTTAATAACTTACCTGCTTCTGAAAAGGAAAAAGTTTTTAATTTATTAGCTGAAGAAGATGAAGTATATAAGAAACTTCCAGAAGTAGAAAAGATTAAATTTAGAAAAATACTACTCACTCCTGAAGCAGAACCTGACGACCCTTCAATCATAACTACTGACCCTATAGTTAAACCTGAAATAGAATCTACTCCTAAAGTAGCACCTGAAAAACCATTCGCTCCTGAAGCAGAATCTGCTATCCAAATAGAAAATCCACATAAAGGCTTGCTCTATGGAGATTCTGTTAATGTTGCTAATGATGATGACGCAGGTATATTAGGTAATACTATAGGTTTTGGTAAGTGGTTCTATAACTTTACCAAACACACAGCCATAGGTGCAGCTAAAGGTGTAGAAGAAATAGGTGAGACTTTTAGAGTACTAGAAGATGATGCTTTTAATCTACCTAAACCTCAAACTACAGCTGAAGGTCTAGCACAAGGTATTGGACAGTTTATGCCTGCTTTTATTCCTGCTGCTGGAGCTATAGGTTGGGGTGTTAGAGCTGCTGGTTTAGTAGGTAAAACTAAAAAAGTTAAAATGGCAGTAGATTTTCTTATAGGTGCTACTGCTGGAGCTGTATCTGATTTTATTTCTTTTGACCCTAAAGACCCTAATGTTGCTAATTTTCTTTTAGTATCAGGAGCTATTTCTAAAGATTCCAGAGCAGAAGAAGCTGTAAAAGATTTACTAGCACAAGATGATTCAGATCCAGAAGTTGTAGCTAGACTTAAAAATGCAACCACAGGTGTGATAGCTGGAGCTATACTTACAGGATTGTTTAAAGGAGCTGGTTATGCTTTTAAAAGAGTCAAAGGTAAAGTAGAGCTTGATGGTGTTCCTATTGAAGAAGTAGAAGATATAGCTCGCAAAGAAGCTGAGAATTATACTACTGGTGTCCTTAAGTCTAAACAAGAACTAATAGATGAGGCTTATATGGATGACCCTACAACATATACGTTATCGGAAGCTGCAAAGAAAAAGGGTGGAGATGTAGACGTAGACGATGTTGGAGTAACTGCTGAAGTTAAACCTAAACCATCTGAACCCCAAAAAGACCCTGCCGTAAAATCAGAAGAAAATGTTGAGGTAGACATATCAGACATTGAAACACCTATCGAAGCTAAGTTGGGCGTAGAGAAAAAGGTTAAGACTGAGGTTGTGTATGCTGCAAAACCTTTATTGGAAAAAGCTGCAAAGGCTCAACTCGATAAGGATGTTGATCTTGATAAAGAAATCTTTGAGGCTATGGATGACCCTACAACATATACGTTATCGGAAGCTGCAAAGAAAAAGGGTGGACAAGAACTAATAGATAAAGGTCAGGAACTTAACAAGTTTTTAACCAAAACTAAATTGAAAAATAAGTTTATAGAACAAGCATGGGATGATGACAAGTATTTAGCCACTATTATTGAGGGGATTGATGGTAAGCCAGCAAGTGCAGAAGCTATTGCATTATTAAAGAACGCAGTAGGTAATGATTTTAGGTCTCAGTTAGTAACAGGTACAGGCGCTAAAGCTGTTAAGCAATCAAGAAAACACGCTACTGCTGATTTAAGAGACCAGGTTCTTGCCAAGTTTGGGTTGAGAACTAAGAGAAGTTTTATAGATTCTATGGTTGCTAATATAGAGTTGACCAAGAAATTGGCTAGTGAGAAGGCTGGTCGGGATTATCTTAGGAAGGTTGCTAAATCCCCGAAGAGGAATGAATCTATAAGAGAAGTATATGACCCGGCAGAAGTTTCTAAGTTTAGAGATTTGCAGAGATTGCAACTTGCAAAGTTGAAGGAGGGCATATTAAATAAGTTAAGAAAATCTAAAGCAATAACAGAGGCGGAATATAAACAGTTAAAAGCTAAAAACAGATTAATATTAAAGGAAGAAACTAAGGTTTTAAAGGAGGATATTAATACATCACAGAAAGAGATAGATGAATTTATACAGGATTTAAAAAGTGACATAGAGTTGCTTGATGTTGAAAAGAGGGTTATCAAGAAAGACCTTACTGCTCAAGCTACTAAAAAGATAGAGGCTGCTAAACGCCTAATGAATGGAAGATTAAATAAGTTCTATGGTAAAATTACTCAAGAAAAAGGTAAGCTAAGAGATCAAGGTTGGTATGATTTAGGTGGAGGAAATAGCATAGCCAATGATATTCCTGTAATAGAAGGTTCACCTTTGCGTGGTATCATGGTCAAGAAAACGGACTTTAATGCTATGCGTGAGTTGCTATCTGTAAGGCAACCAAGCTCCCTGGAAGATATATCTAAGCTATTAAAGTTCCTTCAAGCAACGGCTGATTTATTCCAGTTACCACAGTTTTTGCGTTCTGCTATAGAAACTACTGGAGTTATAAGAGGTACATATAATTGGTTAAAATCTGTAGCTATGGTTGGTAAGGATGTTACGGTTGATGACATAATTGACACTTCTCAATGGTCTCAAATAGGTAGATTTAAAGAACAAGATATAGTATTAAATAATCAGTTTAGGAATAGTATGAATGATACTCCTTCTGAGATAATTAAAATTCTAAGAAAGTTTAATAAAGCGACAGATGTCGCTGGGCTTAGGGAGATAAAATCTGTTCTAAGCAAGTTTAAAGCTCTAGAACACTACCAGTTCCAAACTGTTGGTGTGGCACTAAAAGTAAGGTCATTTAAGACTATGGTTGCCAGATTACAAAAAAGGTTTCCAGACAAACCCTTAAGGGAGATAAAGGTAGAGGCTGGTCGTGCTTTAGATGATTACTTTGGTGGTCAGGACTGGAATAAGGTTCTAGCTCGTAACCCTAAGTTAGCAAGGAGATCATTTCAGAGTGCTGCGAGGATAACAATATTTGCAACTGATTACTTGTTAAGTAGAACAAAAGTAGCCAAAAGAGAAGGTATAGATGTCTTTGGTGGAGGGATTAAAGGGAAAATAGCCCGGGATGCTTTTATAAGAAAAACTGTTATTGGGTTAGGTACGATAAATGCACTCTCATTCTTATTGAATGGTCATAGTACATTTCAGAATGATGACCCAGAGCAGTGGTATAAGGTACAAATAAATGCAATCAAAGACAAAAAAGGGAATCCATTATACATTGATCTTATGGGTAATTGGGGTCAGGCAGCTAACTTTATTAGTAGACCTGTCCCCCATGTCACAAATAAATTAGGAGGGATTCCACGAGTGTTGGTAAGCACATTTAAGGGGTTTGGCGGATCAGGTATTCAGTTTGAGGGGTTAACACCCATACCTTTTAGTTTGAGGCAGATGCAAGAATATATCTTTAATGAGATGGTTGGAGGGAAGTCACCTAAGTTTGGACAAACATCTTCATTAAAAGACGCAGCTTTGCTGTCAGCTATAAACTTCTTAGGGGTACAGTCTACTTTTGCAACGAAGGGTTCTAAGTCAGCTTCTATAGCTAACCTAATAAGGGAGGGTGTTTTTGACGAACCTGCTAATTACTGGAACTATATAATTGGTAAGAACATACCCACTAAAAAGAAAACTCCACAAGTCAAAAAACGCAGAAGACCGAAAGGAAGGGGCAGATAATGTTTAAAAAGAAAAAGAAGAAGAAAGCAACTAAAAAAGGAGGTGCAAGTTATGGCTCATAAAACTACAAGTAAGAAATTGCAGTACAACCTGACACCTCATTTCAAGAAGCATACCTCAGACCATAACAGAGTTATGCGGAGAGAGATTGTCAGAGGAAACTCTGCTGAGGAGGCGCATCGGATAGCGCAGAAGAATACGGGGCGTTAAACTGGATTTAATAAAGCGAACTCCCCGAATAATTCTTTTGCTTTTTCGTTGTAAACCCTTGCAGCTTCAATCTCTGACTTGAAATCTCCGAGAGACATATTTTTTCCATTTTTCATTATTTGAGAGCGCCATTTTTTATTTCTTTTTACCAAAGAAACTCCTTTGTATTTAGAGGTTGAGTTTTTCGACCCAACGCCATTCATGGTATTTTGTGCTTGAGTGCAAACCCTGAGATTCTTTTTTCTGCAATCCAATCCATCTCTGTCTATATGGTCTACCACGCATCTTCGGTCAGTAATTTTCATAACAAACCTGTGCAAATAAAGCGTTAAATTTTTGCCGTTTTCATGGTAGCTATGTTTTGCATAGTCAATAGAGCTTATTTCGGTAGCGTGCCATTTAAGTTTACTTACCCTCTCAAAATCCTCGTCATCCACCAATGCTACAAAGCCTCTTGTTAATTTAATTTCTTTAACCATGTTTTCTCCTTTTATACAGCGTAATCTTTCATAACTAATCCATCTTTTTTATTTCCAACCATGCAATGAGTTACCCAAATGGGTTTTTCTTTGTCTTTATACCAGCGAGGATGCCCTCTTCTGAAGTGTAATCGTGGGCTTGCATGAGTGCCGTGACCTTTCCTTGAACCAGAAGAACCGTTATCACCTACAAGTTCTAAAACTTTATATTCAAAGAAAGGAGTTCTTTTTTTTCTTCCTCTTTTAAAATTCATTCCAGTTGGAGGTTTTAATGAGTTTGTTTTTACATTTGAACAGTTAAGCGCAGCGCATAGCTGCATAATTGCCGTTGTCTCTCTTGCCGTGTCCTGAGCAACCATAAGATTTAAGTGGTGCTGTCCTTTAGATGCTTCTTTGTAATAAGCCTCTGCTCCTAATTCTCCCCAAAAAAAAGGTTGACATAAGTGTCCTGTTTTGCCTACTGGATGACCTTTGCTTTTAGAAAAATCGCTGAAGTCTTTTTTTGGTTTAAATATTTTTGTGCCTCTTGCTGTGATGATTCCTGTTACCATTGGAATCCACATATATTTGTCTAAATCCTCAAAGTGCATATAGCTTATGGGATGGACATACACACCGCTTTTATATTCTTCCCTGAGTTTTCCTTGATTCACTATTACTTGACCCATCCCTGAAGCCTCTAAGTCCACTGCCAATGCAATTGTTTTGGGGCAATGAGTTCTGTTGTATTCATTTAAGTCCTCTTCATTTACCACAGTTTTTTCAAATTCAAATTCAGCAGCTATCACGGGGTACGGCAATTTAAGCATATCTAATTCATGTTGTTTCGGCTCGCTATCCCATATCCTGCCTCCAACTGGAAGAATAAATTTAATAGATTTTTTCAGTAAACTTATTAATAGCTTGGTCACAAAGTAACTGCCTTCTGCCTTTTTGTTCTGCTCAAGCATTGAGGCTAATTGCTCTAAATCAGGTATTGCTTTTGTTGCGTAATTCAATCTTTGGACAGACATTAAACCTCCTTTCTCCAGTTTTGCGTTATTTTAAATTTACATCCCTGAACCAGCTTATAATTCAGAACCCATCCATTCGGATTTATTAATTCATTTGCATAGGCTTTGCATTTTATTATCTCGACTTTATTATCAACGCCCATATTTAAAACAAGAATCGGTTTCTCCAGAGTTGCAAGACCACCTCGACCCATGCGTTCCCCATGTTTTCTCTGGATTGCTATGAGAGCAACCCCTGTGGTCAGCTTATCGAATATATCTTTGAGCCACTGTCCGACATAGGGAAAATTGTCTCCATGTACTTCCAGAAAATCTACGATATTAAATCCTGTAGGATTGATGACGTCTGCAAAGTTCTCGGCTCTTAATCTCGGCCTGAACTTCCATGAGTCCAGAGGTCGGTTAAATTTCCGAAGCCTCGCCCTGAGCATCTGCGCTCCCAATTCTGAGGACAGGTAATCGATTTCATATTTGTGCATATTCATTTCGACCATGTTCAGCATAAAGGCCGTCTTGCCAGCGTTAGGCTCTCCTGCGACCAAAATAAGGCTCTTCGGGTAGGTCAGGCTCTTCCTTTCAAGCTCAAATGGGAACTTTATATCCATAGTCTCATCCGAAGCGTTCAGGTAGTCGATTTCCTCGCAGTCTTTTTCAACCGACCGATAGATTCCTGCCTGCTTTGAGTGATGCGTCAGGATGTCCTCTTTTACAAGTCTTTGAATTACTGTGCGAACATTCGACTTCTCCTGCTTTGAGGCGGCTTGAAGCGCATTGTTACACTCTGAGACTTTCCAGAAGCCTTTTTGAAGCGCAATCCAGTTTTCGACCTCTTCCTTCCAGTGGCGCTCCTTCCTGTCATCCCGATTAACTGCGCTGTTTATTTTGTCAACAATCCATTTATTTTTGTCAACATTATCAGGCTCTTTCCATGTAGAGACCACTCTTTCAAGGACTTTGAACGCTCCGCTTTCCTCCATGCCGCCCTTAATAAGACAGTTTGCGGTGTGAAATAAGTCCTCATCCCTCCTTCCCTCATTAAACATCTTTGAGACGTCTTGAGGCGTCTTGAAGCGCTTTGAGGCGCATGAGGAGATATATTTGATGTAAGGGTCAGGTAACGGCTCGAATTTGACCGCAGATGGCTTTATTTTCCACCCGTAGGGCAATCCTTCACCATTGGTCGATGGAGGGAGTACAATATAGCCTCCGTTGGCTCTGAGGTCGGTATTTGGGATGATGTCGGAGTTATTTCTGATGTTTTCATCCTTGCAGGAAAAATAATAGTGGAGACCGCCTCTCGGAGTAACTGAAATAGCGTGTTTGGTTTCACGTGGAACATACTTTTGAAGCTCTTTGACCACTTCGCCAGCCTTACCCTTATAAACATCCAAATCTATGACCGCCACGTTGCTTATAGCGCCTGTGACGCAGGCTATGTTGGCATCAGGGTAGTCAGTCCACCACTTCCCTATCATTTCTGGAGTGACCTTGATTTTCTGTAGGTCATTCTCTCCAGACTGCCACTTGAAAAATGGTCGCTTATTCTTGCCAACAGGAAAGACATTCCAGCCTAACTGCCTGTTATATAAGAGTGCGTACTCTTTGTTTGTCAATTATTCTTCGCCTGTTTAGCTTTTTTAATGGAATCCTCAAATATTCCCATTACTTTTGAAGCTACGAATTTACCTATTTTATCTTTGCACTCAGGGCAGGTTTCATCCCTGACCGTCTCGACAAACTCCCTCAGAGCTTCTCCGAGCTGCGTTGAAAGAGCTATTAATTCCTGCTTATCCATTTCTTTCAATTTAAAAAACTTTTCAAAATCCATATCCATCTCACCCTCCTTATAAACCCATTGCCCTGACATCTTTTAGGGATTTAGCGACAAATGCGATAGCACCTGCGCCCAACATTTTTTGAATCCAGTTTATTTGGTCGATACTCGGTTTATCGCCAGCTCCCTTGACCTCAATAGCGAAGAACCTCCCGTGCTTGATGGCGAATATGTCAGGGAGACCCTTCAGGTAGCCGAGAGTCCTCCCTCGCTTGCTGTAGTTGTGATTTTTCCAGACAAGGTAGCCTGCCTTGCGCAGGTATTCCATTATCTCTTCTTGTAGTTTAGAGCCTGTCATGTGTCCATTCTTTCATTATGAGGATTAACGTTTGGGTTATCTATCGCACCATTGTTTTCAATGTCAGCCCATGACCAATCCTCAGCACCTTGTATATGGATGGCAAATTTTATTTCACCTGTTGGCAATTCTGGATGATTAGTTTCTCTTAATATGCCTTGTATCTGTTCTGAAATCTTCCTCTTTTGATTTACTGAAAACATAATCCTCCTTTAATAAATCAGATTGGCGAATCCCCCTCTACGGGAGGAATATCATCTTCGCCTGCTTTTCTATCCGCAGGCTGACCATACGTGCCTATCTGCCTTAATATCTCATCCATGTCCTTCTTTTTGACCTCTGCACTGGATGAGTAACCGAGATTTGCCAGCATAGCATTCCTCATTTCATTGTCCATACCTACTTTTTTTGCTGCGTCAAATATCTGTTTTTGTTGAGC
>MDTC01017812.1_pt1 | contig 37150 bp, 25 predicted proteins | sample 811181 | NCBI WGS metagenome assembly MDTC01 (sample SAMN05326644, study PRJNA326480) | marine metagenome | isolation source: seawater | place: Pacific Ocean: North | collected 2011
CGAAGGAGTCGGGTTGCTTATCGGTGAAGAGAAGTGCCGCATCTTCATGAATAGGTTCGAATCCGTATTTGAAACCCAATATTGTAGTCAAATTGTTCTTTGGGTCGCAAAGAAGCTTATGGAGATTCTTGCTAATCTGCACCCCGCCTCGACCGGGTGCATTAACAATGGCCTTGCATGCCGATGGGCGGAAAAAATACACGAAGAAGTGCTCGTCGGGTTCGTATTCTCTAAGAGCACGTAGGAGCGTCTTGGTATAGTCGGCGGCATTCACTTCAAAGGTTTGTTGCTTGCCATTGAATTCACCGATCGTGAACTGGGTACCTCCGAGACCGACCAACACCGGTTTTTCATTCGTGTTGTTTTGTTGAGGAATAACCCTGACCTCGTTTTCTATTTGGGATTTTATCTGTTCGATTTGTGAGTTGAGTTTGCTGTCGAGTTCTTCCAGTTCAAGTTCGCTCATTTCTGAAACCGAACGCACGACTCGCGAATCGATCTGATCCTCCAATCCCTCTTCCTCTTTTTCGAGTTCCTCAATTCTGGCCTGAGCAATATCAAGGTTAAGTTCGATCTTTTCGATTTTATCCTTGATGAACTTCGTATCATTGGAGACCTCGATCCCCAATTTGCGCTTTTCTCTCTCTAGATCGAGGTTCAGGCGTTCCAATTCCTCGTTTAATACTTCAAGTTCGCTGTTCTTTTCCTCAATTTGAACAAAAAACGTCTTGTTGGCGTCCACCATTTGCTGATTTATCACGGCAATTTCGGCAACAATTGCAGTGGCGCAGAAATCGTCAAAGACCGCACTGGCATTTCCCTCGCCCTCCTTTTCTCCGGTGATTTGTTCCTCGGGAGACCTGAATTCATCGGGATTGTCCCCGGGGTCCTCTGACTTAGGATTAACTTGAAGAGCTAAAATAAGAGCAATCAGAACCAAGATACCGATCACTGCCGTGATGATGTCTTGAAACGCGAAGAAGCTAACCTTCTCATCGGAAACCCTTCCCCCTCTAGCCATGAATCAGGGTAATTAAGTTTTGTTCAGGAAGCAAATAGACCACCAAGAATAACCTCGCTTCAGGCTCCTCCACGACGACCGCCGCTCTTTTCGAGTTTCAATTTGGCCAAAACGTAGGATTGGCAATATTCGTTGCACTCGTCCAACAAAAGAAATTCCTGCCGTTTGCGAAAGGTCATCACCATCTGAACGACAATCGAGGCAACCAAGCCAAGTAGAGTGGTGTCGAACGCAGTCGAAAGCCCTCCGGTAACTTCCGTCAGGGAACCCTTGAGGGCTGCTATGTCGCCCGTATTCTGAATAGTGATGCCGAACTCACCGATGGCAGCCCCCAAACCTAGAACGGTTCCTATGAAACCAAGCACGGGAATCGCCCAGTTGAAACCGTTAATGAGACTGTAACTGGCCAAAACCTGATCCTCGTCAATGGATGCTTGAGCATTGGTCAAGCTAGCTACCTCGGAAATTTCACCAATGTTTTGCAAATTGGATAAGGCGACGTCGATCCGGTTGAGGAGAAGGTAATGCTTCGGGTCATCCACTTGCCCACGAATCCGCAACAGCGCGTCGCGGGCCGTCGCGTTGTTTAGGAAAAAGTTCGGATCCTGCGGTATCAGATTCAGAGTAAGGATCTTGCGCTGAAAACTCACCTTGCGTCCCTTAATGACAAGAATGGTGAGTGCCCAGAAGAAGAAGAGCATAATACCTGCAGCCATAATGTAACCACCCATGCCTCGATTGATGAACTTGTCCGCAAATTCCTTGTGAATGGGAATTGGCTTGGCTACGGTCTTGGGTTCGCCTTCCTCATCTGATTCGGGGGTACCGTCCTCCTGCAAGACAGGAACGTTGTTGTTTGCCTTCCACTCTTTCTTCGTACCCGAATCCCGGATAACAAATTCGAGGACCACAAAAAACAATGTGGATAATATAAGTCCCACCAAGAATGTGAAAAAGGCGTTGGTGTCTGTAAAGCGCCCACCGCTGAACCCGAGTTTCTGCTCGATGTCCTGAGTGGTCCAACTTAATTCCGGTTCGTCAAATCCTACTCCGCTGTCGGCCATAATTTTTCTATTGGTTTAAGATGAAAATATATCAATGGGTGATGAATATCGGATCAACCTTCGTTTTCTTCCGCATCTTCAGGTTCAGAAATTGCAATCGGATCATCCATAGGTTTTGCCCGAGCAACCGTTCCACAGGAAAGATCGTGCAAACCTTGGCGACGACGGGACACGAACACGATAAAGGGCAGCAGGAGCGTAATTGCAAAAAGGCTCTTGAGGAGCGCTCGGGCAGAGGCTCGACCGAATCCAATTTTCGAATGGTCTAGAGCTTTCACAATTTGAATTTTAGCGACTCGATGTCCTAGAGATGCCATCGCCCGTGAAGACTCCGTCAGGGCAAAATAAATCCAGCCTAGAACAGAAAGAACACCCCACATCGTAACCAACTCCAAAAGCCAAAAATCCAAGTGGGCATTAGTGGCGACGAATGCAATGAGCCATAAAATCAAAACAGCAACTCCGAGAATACCCCAATCGATCAAGGCCGCCAAGGCGCGCGGCCCGTGTTCGGCAAGGCCGGCGGTTTCGGGATCGTCCCCACCGTCGACTACAGTTAGAGGTTCGAAATCCTGTTCCTCTATTGCCGGCTTGGCATGGGCGGAAACAGGACCAGTCACCGATGGAGGAGCAGGTGGTGCAGCGACAGGGGCGGGAGGAGGCTTTGGCGGAGGAGGAGCGGCGGCTCCAAGCCCCTTTATCCCATCCGAAATGCCGGGAATCGCCGAAAGGGGCACCCACTCCGGAAGCCCTTGAAACCAAACCATGTCGGAAAAGCGAAGATTTCCGCTCTTCAAGTAGTCTTTGACCTCCGGGAGGAGATATGGCCCGAAAGATTGTCCCGAACGGTTGACGCTGATCTCATCTGCAGGACCGGGTTCTGGCACTTTGATGGGCTCGGGCTCAGGTTCGGGCTCTTTTTCGGGCTCCTTTTCGGCTTCGGATGCTTCTTGAGCGGCGGAAGCTTCTTTTTCAATCTCCTCGAAATCCTTCTCGATGTTTTGCTCGGGCAGTTCACCCAGTTCGTGCTTATCCACGAAATCGCTTACGCTCATCCAGTCCTGCTTTACCTTCACCTTATGGATAGTACTAATTGCCTTTTGTCGAAGTAGGTCAATAATCTCCAACGCAGTGTAAGGGCCTTCTTCCTGACCTCTCTTGGATACGGTGTACTTTTCTTCGTAGCTCATCGATCTACTCTCCAAATGCAAAGGGCAGAAGATCCTCCAGTCGACCAAATTGGCCTACTGGAACGCCTGCCGCAGCATATGATTTATTATAGAGCTGGGACAAGTCCTTGTCCGTAGTCAGGAGGGGACTAAAGGGAGAGATTCTAGATCCGGTGTCTCCCGAAACAGCATTATTGGGAGCTATACGCTGCAGAGCAAACCCTCCTCCGGGAGGTGTCCCCATACCCCAAGCATAAGTCGGAGGAGGACCTTCGAAACTGGGTTTTCCCGCTTGATCGACATATCCGACGTAACGAAAGCCAACGGTTGCCAGAGACTTGAGAAGGCCACTGTTGAATCTTGCCTCAGCCGCGTATGCTCGCTTCTGCAGTTTTTGATAAAAGATCGCCAAAGAGCCCTCCAATGCCTCGAAGTTTTGACGGTTCATCCAATCGGTAGCCTTAAGGCGAGCTCCCGCTTTTTGCTTTAAATCCTGATAATCGCTTACCATGTTTTTGCTCAAGGCGACACCCCATTCCCCCGGTCTCTTAAGCATCAATTCACAAATCTGAGCATGCAAAAAACCTTTAAAAAGAGGAGACAGCGTATTCTGGCTCATGACGAGATCAAGGAGGTCGAGAAGAGGACCATCGACTGAACGAGTATTTTTATCGAGTCTACGCTCGAGCTGAAACTGAATGAAGTGAGACTCCGGGGCGAGTTGCCCTTGTTCGAGCATATGACCTTTTACTCCGCCATTGTATTCAAGAGATTCGAAAAGGCGACCTTGTGGCGTGCCGTTCAGCAAGAAGTTTCCTTGCTGAATGATTTGAACCGAAGGATTCGGTATCGCTTGACCTTGATCGTCGAACTTTTTCTCGATTCGCTCCTCCTGCATTTGTCCGAAAGCCGTCAACATGGCGACAAGAGTCTTGTTGGTGGTGTAACGCTTAAGCCCTCCGGCGTTACCACCAAGTGAAACCGGCTGACAGTCAACCAGCTTGTAATTCCAAACGTTACGCACGTTGCCCTCGGCTATGGCGGCGGCAAGAAGATCATACTCGGCTCGCGATTCCTCGGGAAAAAGACCAATTTTTCCTTCCTTGATTTTCACCCATAATTCATTGGGTCCCTTAAAGACGAGCTTCGTTTGCAACTGCCCCTTTTCGTTGTCAAAGAGAACTCGGTGGGTGGTAACGTCGCGCACCAAGTTCAAAGTAGCAGGATCGAACGCCTTGGTTCGAAGCAATTGGTCCAACTTGTTGAAGTACTCCGGCAAGCCTGAAGCATTGCCGAATCCCGTCTTGGCCGCTCCGGCTTCACCAAGCTGCTTCAGGACTTCACCATGAACTTGCATCAATTCACCAAGCCTGCGAGTCTGGGAAGAGCTCAGCTTGAGTTGATCAGTCGTACCACGATTAAGGGCAGTGACGGATTTCAGCAATTCTCCCATTCGCCCAAGTTTCTCCCGCGCATCGGGAACGTTGCCCGCCTGTACGGTCCTTCCGATTTGATCGGCTTGATCCAACAGTTCATCCACCTTAGAACCTTGGTTGTTCTCCACTTCCTTGGAATATGCTCGCCAAGTGCTGCGAAGTTTGCGCAAGGCATCCCGAACTCGCCCGTAGTTGGAAGAATCAATGGCCTTGGAATTAGAAAACTCCTTGGTCGCCACATCCAGCTTATCCAAATAATCTTTTTGAGCAAGAATTCCATGATTTACCTTTGCGGTAGAACGAAAGTCTCGAACCGCTTGGATGAGCTGCTTGTCTAACGACTGGATATCATCAGCCAACTTCCGAAACCGATTGAGCTCCCGGTCCATACCATCTTCATTTTCCGCAACTGCACGGCTAATTTCGATTAAGACTTCCGACTTTACCAATTGTTCCTGAAAACGGTAGTAATCGACCTCTTCGAGTGGCAAATCGTTTCCTTTTGCATCCTTCAAAGGTACGGGCGCCTCGGCAAACAATTTTAGAAACCTCTCCGCATCCTTGGCTTCGAATTCGGGATCATTCGTAAGATCGGCCAACACGTTTTCACACATTTTAGACACAACTGCAGAACGACGTTGCCTCAAGTTAGAGGGTTCCACGAAGGGTACCTTTAAATTTTGAGTCGTTAGGAGAAATTTATCCTGCGACTTGCCTCGAAAGACGCCCTTCTCGTGTGTGATCAGATTGTTAGTCGCATCGGAAAAGGCATTGTCCGTAGCTTGCCTCAGAAGTATCTTCACTTCATCGTCCTCAAGATAATCGCCATAGTCGCCGGCATAGGCGGAAAGCTTTTCCCACTGGCGCACGGGACTTTCGGTACTTACGATCACGTCCGCCGCGCTTCGGGCGTCCCAAAACCCCTTCAACCACCACAACAGGGTAACGGAACCAGCGGCCACCAAAACAAAAGCAAAGACAGCAAAAATCCATAAACGTTTCGTTCGACCTTGCAGTCGTTTGATACGATTTTTGACATGTCCCTCGGCTTTTTGAAGATCCATCAATACCTCAGTCGATACCGAATGACCGATATCTTGAAAATCTTGGCGAAAACGCCTCAATTCATTCTGCTCCTCAAGGTAGATTTCCAAAGTTTTCTGACCCGCAACCTCTGCCTGTTGCATTTCGGCCACCCGATTCTTGAACCGACCGACAAGGTTTTCCAACTCTCGTTCGGCACGTGCTTCATCGGCAAGTTCCTCAGCCCATTCCTTGTACTCGTTGTAGACATTTACGTCATCGGGATCCAGCTCTCCCTCGAGACCGTGCTCTTGGGCTAGCTCAAAAAATTCTCCGATTAGGGCAAGCGAACCCTTCCAATCCTCAGACGACCTGTAGGTCGCCAACTCCACTAGAATTGCCTCCATTCGCAACTTGGCCAATCGCCGGTTAACGTTATCGCGCACGGCTAGGGCGTTATCCCATTTATCCCCCTTGGGTAATACCACCCAGTCGGTCTCTTCAACCTCCATCATGAGATCAAGAAATTCCGGTTCGCGTCCCGCTTGGATAAGCTCGTCGACCTCGTTCATCTTCTGCTCTAGTATCTTAACGCTGAGCTGGCCAAAATGCCGCCGGGCAGCGGAATGGTCGGGATTCGCCTTCAAGATCATCTTGAGAATCTTGAAAGTTTTCTCTTCGTCTCTACTTCGTGCAGCCGTTCTGTATTCCCGAAAAAGCGGACTATCTTCGGAAATCTCCTTGTCGTAGAGGCTATTGAGCAGGTCTACGTGATCCTCCGCCCAGTTGGGACCTAGGTATAAACCCTTTTCTTCGCACAGAGCTTTCCATTTCGCCTCATTAGCGAAAGAAAGTTTCTCCATCAGATTAAGAACGTCGGGCGGCTGTTCCGCCAATTCACGCGCCGCAAAATCTTTTCCCGAGCGAATAAGAGTAACGCAATGGTCGAGACGTTCGTCTATCTTAGTTCTAAACTTTTCATACTCCTTGGCCAGAGAGTGCAAAACGGGGTCGGTGGCACCTTCGCGGAGGGCCTTTTCGATACGGTCGATAAGTCTATCAATATTCACGGCATGGGGGGAAGATAATATATCAATAATGAATCAGTTCAACGGAAAGTGACAAGGTCGGAAACTCGGTCCCAAGTTGCAGGTTTACCAGCAGCCTGCTGATTAACCTTAAATAGCGCCAGGGCCCATTTTTCCCCCACCAAACGTTCTCTGGCTTGCTGGATCCGGCTCCCGCCGGCACGAAATGCGACATCACGAGCAGCCTTCAACTCTATAAATTTAGCATTCATTCGCTTAAGCCATTGATCGTACTTAGACAATTTTGCTCGTTCCTGACCAAAGCGAGCTACTGAAGCTGCATCCGACATAAGTTTCAAGGCCTTCGAATATTCCTGCCAGACGAGGTTGTCGGCAGGAGGGGATTGTGATGCATGCTCCAAATATGATTTATTCAACTTCATGAATTTAAGGCCAACTTCCTTTCCTTTAGGTTGCTCCCCCATACGCAAGATTTCTTTTTGCAATTTTCCAAGTAATCCCTTGTCGGGATCAGGAGAATCGAAGGAGTCCCGAACTTGTTGCAATTGCAAAGCCAAATTCGTATCCTTCATTCCGAAAGTTCTTTCGACGTGCATGAAGAAATTCACCAAGCGAAAAGCAACCTCCACATCACGATCGGCTCGCTCGGCGTTATAGCCAAAACCATCCATGTAACGTTCGGCTTCTTCCTTTAGTTCAGAAGCTGCCGTTTGCCAAAATTGGCCAAGAACTTGTGCGTTTGCATGAAAACTTTTGGAATCGCTCAAACCGATTAACTTTTTCCGAAAAGTTATAGTTTGGGGATCATCCAATCCCAATGTTTGCTGAGCAAATTTGGTTGTGAGTCCTAGCAGGTATTCACCATAAGAAGAGCCTATGTTATAATCAGTCAACTTAGCCGCGTTTCGACCGAAGATACGCAAGTTGTCATATAATTGGGGATTGGGCAATGTCGCCGACAATCTTTTCATTTCGGCATCGTACTGGGCTATTCCCGACCTAAAGGAACCGTCAAGAGAGGCAAAATACTCAATATTCATCATAATCTCGCTGACCGGTTGAGGCCCCTGTTTGGGCATAACGATGGCTTTAGGAAATCCCGGGACATATCCCATCACGAATGCAGTCGTTGAAGGCACGCTTGGGGAAAAAAACACATCCGAGCGTGGAGTACCGCCAGCCCCCGAAGCAGGAGCGACTCCAAGAGAATGGGATCCATCCTTACCTTTGGTCAAGACATGAAAATTTTGTCCATAAGGCCATGTCGGACGGAACTTCAACGTCGAGCCGGAAAGTTGTAACTGCTCGCCCCTAGCGAGCGGTGGGAAACCAAGTTCGGGTGCAAAATGTTTATTTGAAAGAAAATATAAATCCACACAATTGTCTGGCCCCTTGGGGACGCGAAGAACGAATCCACGATCGGCGGCGTTCTTAGCCATGTCCGCCGAAAAGTCGATTTCTACTGAGACTCCCCTCTTGACGGTAAATTCCAACGAATAAAGAGAGCGACCGGTTCCCACGGTCTTCAAACTAAAACGCGCCTGACTGTCCGGGTCAACCCGATCGGGTTCGACTTCAACAGCAAAACCCTCAAACGCATCTGCTGCATCCGCAAGATTGTAGAAGGAATGAGGTCCATGAAAATCCGTCTGCCAAACACGAGCTTGTTTTGCGTCCACAAAAGCTCTCATGAGAGCATCGAAAATGCTCGAAAACTCAGGTTGCTCGTATCGGATAGATCCGCTAATCGGAAGATCAAGCTGCCAACGGACGGGTTTCCCGGGCAAGGTTTTTCCAGGTAACCAAAGGACATAAGCGGATTCTGGCACTCGAACCAACGGACTTGAAGGGTCGGGTCCCACTAAAACAACCGGGACAGGAGTGGCAGGGATGGTAAAATCTAGGGCAGTGATTCTATCGCCGTCCACTTTTGCATCCAACCTCAAGTCCTTCCCTCCCGCAGTTAAATAAGCAACCAAGTCACGAATGCGTTTTTCTTCTTCGGCACGAAAAGTGTAAGGCAACCTACGAACACCATCCAAATTGATTTCAACAATTCGCTGCTCGGGCAAGATTCGAGCGGAGTTCGGGGTGTTTAATACTACGACTGTCGATTCGCCCGCCGGTTCGGGTCGAAGCGAAGGAACAGGATCGGTACCCACCTGTGGAATAGTTATAGAGTCGATACCGACGATGCGCCCTTCTTTCAAACGTAGTTTCAAGGGCACTCCTATGCTCGGATTTTCATTTAAAGCCACCACTAAACTCTCAATTTGTTCACGGAGGTCAGGACGGTCGGATGGAAGTTCATAGGTGAGTTCGCCCTTGGAGGCGATATTGAACGTGGCGATACCTCCATCCAAAATAACCGCATTTTCTCCTGAGATATTTTCTTCAAAAAGTTCGCCCATCGCTTCTAGAGCGGGAGCTTCGCTCAAACCCTCTATCGCCAACCTGCCGGCCTGATTCCGGACCACGGTAACTTTCAGCTGTTCATTAAGTGCGAGATCTTCGAGGAAATCGCCATAGTCATCCTGTTGTTGTTCAGTTAAATTAATCGTTACGGGTTCTGAACTGCCTGCATCCAACTTAATCCAGTTCATGTACTTGTGCTTTTCCCTCAACACTACTAACCCGGGCTTGCCCATCATCAAAGTAGCGCCTTCGACCACTGGTTGGCCTTCGGAGGAATCGGAAGTGACATCGGAAATCGGAGAAACAATGGGAGGGTTGGAAGGATCGGGTTCATCCCCATTTTTATTAAGGAAATCACCCAGATTATAAACTAAACCAACAACCAAGCCGACAAGTAAACAAAGGGCAGTCGAAATAACCGCCAACTGCATGAGCCAAGGACGCTTTTTTCGCTTTTTTCCAGAAGAGGATTCTTCCCGAGAGGAAACGGTGGAACCAGTCGGTGCTGCAGATGCCGTGTAACTAGACGCCGCTTGCTGAAACTGAACCATTTCGCGATCGGAAAACGCCTTAGGAGCCTTTGCCCTAGTTTTCGGGGATTTGGCTCCCGAAGCTTTCGCCTTGGGACCCTTGCGAGCGACGTGAGCAAGATCGTCGTCTACAGGGTCAGCAACCTTGCTCTGAGCAAAATCACGAAGATCCAAGTAGTTTGGGGTTCCACCTTGTTTCATGCGCTCGGCAGCAGGTTGCCCGCGAGCTCCGATCCAAGAGAAAATCTTGGCGTCATCATTTTCTTGAAGAAAGGTGGTAAAAGAATATTCCCAAGCATCAAGAGAGAGCTTGTGCAAGGCGGACGATTCGGCGAACAGCTTGAGAAGACTTTCCTCTTGACCGGGATGCACCTCCAGCAGCACCGGTTTTTTCATGTTCGGCGAAACGAGGATTGCGGCGTTTCCGGGATCATTAGTAGCGGCAAGCCAACCGTTTGCAGGTATGAGGGCGGGAGACTTGAACGGCGAAAGGTCCACCTCCTCGGAATCATCGAGGTAGCGCGGTCCTTCCTCCCATTTAGTTTTCCAGCCATTCCAATTAGCAAGAATTTCCGCAGGGGATGGAACAGTTGCAATTTCGAAGCTGTCGAGAATTAGGTGGTGCGCAATGTAATTGGTACGATTCGTGTAGTCTAGACCGGCATCACTGATCCGACTGACGACAAAAAACTCTTCCGACCCCAAGGCCAGTTTTCTAAAAAGAGCGACTTTGGCCTTCGGACCGTCGCCTTGCTGATTGTAGTCGTAGACACTGAGTCTCTCAAGCTCCCGCACTAGTCGACTGCGTATATCCTTGTGACGAGCAACCGTACAATACCCCGACCTCCCTGGCTCCAAGCCTTGCGGGGCACTGGTGAAGATCAGTTGGCGGGCCATGACTGGGCTGGTGGGCTGCCGATAACAACCCTATACCGGTTCAGGTGCCGGTATCAATTCGGGTTCGACTTGCGAAAGAGCCCAGAGAGTGGGAACTTCGACCATCACTGGATCCAACTTGTCGGGATCGGGTGCGATAAATTCTTGGTCACCATTTTTGTAAGTGGCAGGGCTGTGCCCAAAAGCACTTACGGGAAAATAACGGACGTTTCTAGAAAGTGTTTCAGCATTGGCAACAATTCCGGGATGCATGTCGATCATGTAATCTCTGAGAATCTCGGAATTGGAATCAATAATTTCTTGAATCAATTTTTTATCTTTTATCGGCCACTGGATACGCTCCCAATCCAATTGATCTTTTAGAATATCGCATTTGCCGATCATTACGGCAAGTGGGACATCGATTTTGTCGGCGATACTGATATTTCTATTCTGCTTAACCCGGACCTCCAACTCGGCCATGATAATGTCCTGCTGGTCGAGACGTTTGCCCTTTTTATCAAGTGCGAATTGTGGATCATCGTGCCCACGTAGCATCCGTCGAAACTCGGGACTGGCTATCGGATCGAAAAGAAAGAAAATGCCAGAGGAACTGGCGACATGAAGGGTGCCAGGGGATTCTTCGTTAGCGATTCCAGGTTCAAAATGCTCACCGGCATTGTCGTAAAAGATAATTGAACAGTCATGGCCCCCACCACGAGGATCGGAAAGACTGAAAACAAAGGGCTTTGGCAAAGCGACCACGCGGTCGTGACGCTCCAATCGTTCATACATTTCGCCCTCCAACTGTGTCTTGATCAGCATAGATTCGGCGGGGTCAGTTCCGGCGAAAAGGCGATTCTTCATAGAATTCAGAATCGCGTTGAAAGCAGGATCAGCATCACGGAAGGCGATCCCAAATTCTCGAAACATCGTTCGCTGAAGTTGTCGCACCAAAACGCTCAAATAATAAGATTTACCTGCACTGGGCGCACCCACTATCGAGAAAATATGGTGAGTTACATCCATGAAACCAGGAGGCAACTTATGATGACAGTGAGGGCAAGCCCCGTCAGTAGTGGGCAAACCCATCGCGTCCATCGCCTGTCCCTTCGAATTAAACTCAGTCGGGATAAATCGAAGCATAGCGTCCTCGCCAAGTTTACGATCTCCCCGCAAGTCTTCGTGAGTAGCGATACTGAGAACATCAGAACGATCAAACCTCAGCCAACAGATTGGACATGTAAATTCACCTCGATCGGGGTCAACGACGATCTCTTCCTCATAAATGGCTTCCTCTTCTTCCTCTTCTTCTTCGAGTTGAAGATAATCCAGTAGGTGCACTACCCAAAAGGGAACATCCAAACCCATCGGCTTTATGGCACATTCAGCGACGTCAGCACCAGACTCACGAATCTTGTCGATAACCTCGTAACGGCCACAATGTCCAAGTTCCATTCCGCTTCGACCGTTGGTCAAGACCCATTGACCCTTCTGAATTTGATCCGCCCACGACTTCGGGTCTCGACCGACAAAGACAACAAGCGGATAACCGGTAAACTGCAAAGCGCAAACTTCCTCTTCTTCCACTGTAAAGGGCTCTGTAAAAGGGCCTCCGTTCACCAAAAGGCGTTCGTCACCCTTCTTGTTAGGAACGATTCGAAAATGATTGCCCACCTTCTTGATCATGCATGCCCCTTCCCATTCGTCTGAACAAGGAACTTGCCAATCGGCATTCCCAAGACAACCAACGATAAAAGGAAACTTTTCCATAATCTGGAATCGCCCTTCCAGACAGTCATACAATCCAATGGTATTTTTCTTTCCTAGCACAGTAATTTACAAATGGCTTCAATAACTTAAACAAAAATAGGCAAGTATAAGTTTTTACTAAAAATTTTAGAACCGAATTGAAAACATTTAGTCCACCATAGCAAACCCATTTTAGTGGGCTTTAAATTTCTAATTAAATTATAAAAAGAGGATTTGTACATTGAGTTCTTGCCAATAACAATTTCTTTCCGATCAAAACTGAAGAAATACCCCCAAAATTTGAATGCGGGTAAATGACAAGAAGAAATCAATATAGCGAAGTCGCCGTAAGTCGATGGAAACTAATTCAAGAAGCGATACCTTCCGATTCCTCCAAATCCTCAAGCCTCTTGGCCACGTTTTTAAGGAGACGATCCTCCTCATCCAGCATCTGCGTAAGCTTTTTGAGACGACTACCTTGACCGCCCGAGCCCTTTTTACCAGCAACTCTACTCTCAAGATTTGCCACCAGTTTTTCCAACGCAAACACGGCATTCTGAAGCTCGTCATCCAAGATATTCACCTCTCCCTCCATTCGCCGTCGCCCTTCCGTATCAGAGCTCGATTTGGACAAGGTTTTTCTGAGACTCATTCCTTTCTCAATTTCCGTAACAATGTCTTCGTAAGCCTGCATCACAAGTTCCTGCGTATCCCCTAGACTCGCGACACCGGAGAGCATGCCTTCAACCACGCGGGAACGACAGGCCAAAGCCCGTTCGTATGTCTGAGCATAATTACTTAAGCCTTTATCAACAAGATTTTGTGAAAATGCTTTCTGCTTCTGAAGCCGTTCTTGTTCTCGCTGTTTAAGAGAATCCGCGGCGAACATTTTCTTAAGCCGCGACCATTTGCTCACCCACAAGCCTCCCATAACGCCAGCCGCAGCTCCAAAACCCAATAGGGATGCCCATCCCGGATAGAGAGAGGTGGGCAATAAGGCATAGGCACCCGCTGCAGGCAGAAGAGGTAACCAAGTTACCGGAGACCAAAGGAGTTCCTTGAACAACCTCCCCTTGAAACTTTCCTCCCTCACACTCACAAAGACAAAAATTGAAGCGATCTTCAGGGACTTACCCCAGAGGAATTAGCTTTGACGTCGTGGACGAGAAAAACTTTAGCCAAACGACATCTTCGCTTCCAGGCTCTACTACCCTCACCTGGATATTGTTGCGGTAAATTCGTACTGCCTAAGCCCTCGGCAAGAATACGGTTTTCATTTACGCTACAAACACCAACCAAGTACCCTTTAATTGATAAAGCACGCTCGGCGGAGAGAGCAAAGTCAACCTCGGGATCAGTTCCAGGGCTAACATTCGCCTGGATGACTATACGGTGGTTCGGGTAGTGAGGCAACTTGCTCGATGCCGCTCTCAGCTTGTCCCTAAACTCTTCCGATAGAGCGGCTTGTCCAGAACCAAAAATCACAGGCTCATCAATAAAAGTTCCTGTAATTCGACCTTTTACTCCGTTCCACTGCTCCAGCGACAATGGAGGAAAATAGCCGCTTACATAACCCTTGGCTGCGTAACGGTGAACGGGCTCCACTTCCTTAGCAGAGGCGATTGCCTTAATGGGATCACTGTTGACAAATCCGTAGAAACTTCCTCCCGAGGGCAAGGAAGACAAGTCACCGACGTCACGACAAATTTTATGAATTCGTTCAATACCCTCAACCAATTTCGACAAGACGCCACTTTGCAAACCAAACCACTCCTCAGCATTCTCCTTAAGCGTTATGAAACGAATACCCGCCAACATTCCGGCGGCAACGTCCGACGACTCACCGGAATAAGCAGCCGCCAAAGCCTCAAATTCGGCGGGGCGATTGAGATAGTAATGGAGGGCTCGAAAGTACCCCTTGGTCAACTCCTTGATCACCTCGGGCTCCTTGACCAAGGTCTTTCGAGAAGCCACTGCGACATCAAGAATCACACCTCTGGCTTGAGTTGTATCAAGCACCACCTTGGCTCCAGGAATCTGATCAACCGCTTGAGATACAAATGGTTGCCAAAGGACCGCAAAATCAGCCTCACCTTGTTTGAAACGGCTAAACGCTTCCGCACTGTTTTCCGCTCGGAAAGAAGCTACCTTGGACTTGGCGTTCTCCAATTTGAAATGGGAGATGCTCGATTTGAGAAGAAACTCAGAAGGTGACGAGCCCACCAATGAACCACGAATACCTTTCTTATCCAAGTCATCCAAAGTGCTTACCTTTGCACCACCTACAATGGCATCTCCGCCAAAAGACTCGTCGATCAAGAATACGATCGCACCCGGATAACCAGCCTCTTGACCGTTAGTCAGATAACTGTCGATCGTGATGGTGGCAATGTCGCACTTTCCAGAGTCCAATCCCGCCACACGTTCCTTGAAGTCAAATACGTTCTCGTACCGAATACCGAGATTCTTTTCCTTCAAATATTCCTGCATGGCTCGAGACTTGAAGATAAGATAACCGAGCCAATCGTCTCCCCACACTGTTATAACACGGTCGAAATCTACTGCGTCACTGCTTTGCAAAAGCAGCTCCTCACGCTTCTTGTTCTTCCTTCCCGTTTCAGTCCATTTCCACGCAAGCAAGCCCACGATGAGCAGCAGGCAAAAAATGGTGAGGGCTTTCTTCATAATTCAACTCAAGAATATTCGAATCTCCTTACTCAAGGGCTAACTGCTCTTTTTGCAACAAATAGCAGAACTAAGAAACCAACCACAACGACCAATACTATGCCAACTTGACTGTCTTCCTCAATAATTGAACCATAATCTTCTAGGGCTTGCGCTCCGTTAGGTGAGGATCGAACCTCTTTACCCAAGGGTAATACAGATACCTGAGCCATGGCTTTTTCTTCTTCCGGAGAGATGCGAAACTCTATATCCAAAGGTACCTCGGCATCAACGTTCTCCAAAGAGGATTGTAACTCCTCACGATTGTTCGCTGAGGCGAAATGAGTGGCAAAGCCGTTCAAATAATCCCCTTGACCATGAAAACCGATACCGAAAACCTCAACACCCTCGAGACGTAATTTTGAAACCATTTCACAAACCTTAGGATTTCCACCGGGATGCTTGGTTTCATGACCGTCGGTCAACAAGATCAACAAATGACGTTCGTAAGGCGTCACCAACTCTCGCCGTTTCTTGATCATTCCAAAAGCCCGTTCCAAGGTTGCAACGATAGGTGTCATCCCTCCGACTCGGAGTTTTTCCACGGCTTTCAAAACCTGACTCTCACCATTCTTTACAAAATCGACGTCCAAAGAACGTCTGTTCATTGGGAGAAAGCACCAAGCGTTGTTGGGTTCAGCTTTCTCCAACCACCAGCGGAAAGCTTGCTTTGCTTGCTTTAACTTACCACCTTCCATGCTTCCCGAATCATCAAAAATAATGGTATAAGCAGTACCAGTCTGCGATGCGAACTCTGCATCCAACTCAGAAAGCTCAACGCCTTGAGCGAAAATGGTATTCGTTAGAAAGCAGGTCGTTGTGAGAAAAAGTACAAACGCAAATAATAGAATTCTCATGTTAAGTTACTCCTTTAATCGGGGATGTATAAATGGTCTTGTCGCCTAACGAAGATCTTCCATTCCAAAATCGAGAGGAATCTCACTTTCCACTCCGATGATGACCAGCTCACCACGCATATTTTCGGTTCGTTGCTGGGGACTGCTTGGATTGGAATGCTTAGGATCACTCACTCCCATTCCCTTAACGTCAAATCGTGAAAGATCCATTTCCTGAGCCGACAAGCCGTGATGCTCTCTTAGGTATTGGGCATAAGCTCTCTTTACGGAAAAGGCTCTAGAGTAGGATAATTTGTTGGCGGCATTTGCGACCTCCTCTACTTGCGGAAGAGGAAATTTCTTGAAAGCCCCACCTACCTTTCTCTCATAGGTTGTCGCGCCTCGGCTTCTTTTCATGCGAACAAAGTTGTGAAACATGTTGTCGGAATGACCTCGAAGTTGCACTACAGCTCCACCGTATCGGGTAACCTTTTCGTGTATGGTGTTAAACACGTCAGGATAATCCCGCCAAGCGAGATCTGCCATTGATGCCGGGAAACCGAAAGTGTAAGTAAAGAGAGTACCCGCACTCGAACTCTCTGCTGCTGCCCTAACAGCTTGAGCACTTGAAAATACTGGCTTCACAGCAATCGCAGGCATAGGCACAGCCTCTGACTCAAACCACTTGAACTTTGCGGCAGCAGGTGAAGTCTGTGAGGAAATAAGCCCTCCCGCAAAATAGTATGATTGGATTCGCTTGTTAGCGGCAGCAAACCCAACAGGGCTTTTTTCATTTCCGAAAAATTCCTCGTTACCGGAAAAAAGAGCCAACTCACTGTCTAACCCCAACCACATCACAAAATCCTCTACGGCCGCCTCGTCAAAGAGGAAAATACCCGCCAATGGTCGTGATAATTGCTTGAATTCACGAAGTTTTGCCTGGTCTGCGGATTTTTTCTTCGCTACATTATCAAGATGGTCGCGAAAGAATTGTTGCTCCTCCAGAAGGGTCTTGGCGATTGACTTTACTCGATCGGGATTAGCCGCAAACCAGTCGGAACGCACCGCATAAACGTCGGCAATAACTCTAGAGGCAGTTCGAGTCGTAAGAATCGGTTTCGCCCCTTTAACACTGTCCTCGGCTCCAGTCCCCACTGTTCCACCTGCAGTAAGAGTGAGGATATCGGGGTAAATCCCTGCAGCTCCATCGACCGTGGAGTCGGCCCGAAAAGCACCTGCGGGATCGTTAATTCCCGGCACCGGATTATCAGGATTCTCTGTTATGTCCGTAACGTACTTGACCGTCACATCCGCTAAGGTCAGTCCAGCATCCTGAAGGAGCACATTAACCAAATCCATATGCGGTCCCGTGCGTTGAACGACGATGGTCTTCCCCTTAAGATCAGAAAGCTTACTCACTCCCTTCGCGACAAACCCGTCGGCGCCGGTGCTCCAGCTCAGTTGCATAAACACGATGGGGGCAAGATCAGGGCTAATGGCAGTCAAACCTTCTGCCGCAAGATTGATCATGCCGATCGTTCCACGGAGAAAAGGACTGTCACCGGAAATATAAGCTTTGAGCTGCTTATCGAACTCATCTACTCGAGATAATTTAACGGGTGCTCCCGAGGCGCGTCCAAGCTTAGATCCCGCATTGGGTCTTTCACCACCATTCGCATGGATGGTAACGCCATCGGCCGCCCATGTAATATATGGCATTTGCAAAATCCCCGGCTTAACCACACCCTTTTGCGTTTTAAAAACAGGATCGTTTTTGAAGGGCTTGGTAATCTCGGAATAGTTCACTTTTTGGCCAAAGACTCCGACAAACGAAATGGCTAATGAGAGAAAAGATAAGAGGAAGACATGGATTGCGCGATTCATGATTCTATTTCGGTATGAGGTTTTGTGTTTCTGCGATTCTGAAAGTATTCGGGGACAAGCTCAATGTCTGTTGCTTCGCGCACGGCTAGGTCAATTTGGAACTCAATAACTGCTTTGGGAACTGAAGGCTGATAATTCTTAAGCATTTCAGAAAGGACTTCAGCCGTCTTGCGTTCACTTGTTACCTGTAGCCGCATAACCTTGGCAGCAAGGGCTTCGGCTGCACCTGCAGTCATCAACAGAGGGGCATTCTCCTCGAGAGACCGAGCCTCCTCATCGCTCAGCACGAGATCGTTGCGCCTAAGCAAGGCACGAATAAGTTCCATGCTCTCCGCGGTAGTGGAAGTTGGTAAAATGGGTATTTTAACATCTACGCGACCGGGACGTTTTAGATCTACCTCGATCAGATCGGGCCTACTGCTGGCAAGTATCCAAACGATACGTCCTCGGTTCTCATTCTTGCCCATTTCCTTTGCTATCATAGAATAGAGCCTGCCAGAAAGACCTCCGTCGCCTTCAGACACCCGACGTCCAAGGGCTTGATCCGCTTCGTCCACGAACACCATGCAACGCCCGAGCGCCCTTAGGATGCGAAAAACCTTCTCTAAGTTTCCTTCTGAAGTACCCACCCATCGCTCGCGGAAATTTTTGAGAGCCACAGTGGGCACACCTGCTTCACCAGCCATACACTCGGCCAGAAAGGTCTTACCAGTTCCAACGGGCCCGCAGAGCAAGTAACCCTTGGGAACTGCTCGCAGACGACCTTCGCGCCAATTCTGCAAATCCTTCGAAACCCATTTCTTAATGGCCTCAGAACCGGCCATATTGGAAAAATTCTTGCTCGGCGGAATGAACTCGATGAGGTCGCGAGCATCATTCTCAATGAGAGATTTTTTCAGCTCGGCCACATCCGCTCCCTCAATGGGGCGCTCACTCAAGTTCGCCATCCGTACGGCTTCCTCCACAGAAACAAGGGCGACACCGGAGAGTTGTTCGGCCAATTGCTTCTCCGGCTCCTTTCCGAAGGCTTTTGGAAAACGTTTACGATAAGCAATTAGGGCTTCGCCGATTAGATTCGGTCCGGGCAAGGGAACCTCAACCGTATGACTACGTGGATTACGAGAGACGAGGGGATGAAGATCGCTGAAGTTTTCACATGTCAGGAACGTCGCCAGAGGATGCTCACGCAAAGCACCGTCCGAAGCCCAGTTCCGCAAAGTCAGAGCGAGACGTGAAAGCTCGTGGTCACGAGAACGCCCGCCAGAAAAGGGAACCACCAAGTGAGCGTCCTCTATCACGACCGCAACCTTGCAAGGTGAGCCTCCTCGAATTCTAGCCACGTTTACCGCGCTGAGAAGAAGACGATCCAGTTCCCGAAGAGCCGCGGCAGGTGACCGAACGGTCTCCTCCGAAGAAACAGGACGATTAGTCACCTTGGCCAAGTCGTCGCCACCCTTGCGAATGCGAACACCCTTGGCTAAATCGTATGTGAGAATGGCATCGAAGCCCGAAAGAATTTCCTCAGAAATGAAGGGCACCAAGCCCAAAAGTTTTTCCTCGGAACGAATAAAAAAGGAATCGTAAACGTTTCCATGAAGAATGAACTGGTTATGAGCTCCACTCTTGTACGAAGAGCGCAACTCATCTATCCATGCTTCGTCCGATTCGACCACTTTATCAGCTCACACTCCCGGGCTACATTCCGGCTTTTTCAGATTCCGACTCGGGTTCTTCTTTCACCGGTTCTTCGGATGCCTCAGGTGCCTTCTCGTCGAGGGTTACCCCAAGTTCGCTTGCCAAGTCGGCCAAAGCCATGTCGGCCAAGGCGTTTTCCTCGGACTCCTTGAGTTTGACCTCTGACATATCCACGCTGTCCCGAGCCACTCGAGCTCGCCCGGCAGCTTGCTCTCGCTGCTCTCGAACGATTCCTTCAAGACGGTCGAGAGTCTCTCCGCTTCCACCCAGCTCGGACACCATGCCGGTGGCCATTTCGCTAAGTTCCGCAGTGGCTTTTTGGATTTTCATGTCTTGGATGCCGAACTTAAGGCTCTCGATCTTTCTCTTCGCTTCCTGAATCGTAACGTCTCGAGCCTTGGTCAATTCCTTATAGGTCTTCTCGGCATCCTCAAGTTGTCGCCTGTTGTCGTCGAGTTCCTTGCGGACTTCCTGCAGGGAGAGAGCATAGCGAGCCGCCGGCTCGTTGTTCCCCGCCTTAATGTGAGCGCTCGCTTTGGCCTTGAGCTCTCTCTCTCGTTTTTCTTCCCTTTCTATTTGAGATATCAATCGTTCCACCAAGGCGGCGTGCGAAGCCAAGCCTTGGTTATACTGTGCGATTTGCTTACGCAGGTTTTCCTTTTCCAGCTCGAGCAAGGCTTCGGGGTTTGATGCCTCAGCAGCCGAAACCGCCATACCTAGCATTCCTTTAATTAGATTCCACAGTCTCCTGAACATGGGCTTATCCTTTGGTTGAAAATTGAGAAAGTTAGTGTTTAAAACTAGTTAAAATTAAAAAGGTCTATCGGGTCAATCAGCATCTACTTCACCAAATCGATCTACGCCACCGATAAAGGAAAGTTCCTCGGCTTCTTCAGGAAATTCGCCGTGTATTAGGACATCCAATCGGTGACGGACGGCAAGAAAACGAGGATCTAGAAACTGGTCGGGCTTGCGTGGTCTTTCCAGAGGTATTTCAACGAACTCCTCAACACGCCCCGGGTTGGCTTCAAGAACGAGAATCCGATCGGATAAATAAATGGCTTCGTCAAGATCATGGGTAATAAAAAGTATAGTCACGTCCACATGCCTCCAAATCTGTAAAAGATATGCCTGCATTAGAGCACGAGTCTGTGCGTCGAGGGCACCGAAAGGCTCGTCCATAAGCAGGATACGTGGACGGTTCGCCAAGGCTCTTGCAATACCCACACGTTGCTTCATTCCCCCCGAAAGTTGGTGCGGGTAATGGTTTTTAAAATCGGAGAGACCCACCATTCCAAGCCATTTATCCGCTTCTTTTTCTACATCGTCGCTAGATTTCCCCATCATTTCGGGACCAAACGTCACATTGCCCGCGACCGTGCGCCAAGGAAACAAGGTATAGCTTTGAAAAACCATGCCGCGCCCCGAACCCGGCCCCCGTATTTCCTCGCTGTCTAGCATCGCCGAACCCGAAGTCGAGGTTTCCAAACCCGCCAAGATTCGAATCAGTGTGGATTTTCCACATCCGGAAGGTCCCACGATGGATACGAACTCACGGTGATGAACATCAAAGGAAACATCTTGCAGCGCCTCAGTTGCCCCGACCCCTTCGCCAAATATTTTCCCTAACTTTTCCACCTTCAAAACGACCTCTCGGGAACGAAGGTCCTCGAAGTAACGTTTTACTTCTGGGGTCTGTTCACGATAGTCGACCAGTTGCTCTTCGGTGCTCACGTCGTACTCGCCTCCTTACCGAAACCAAGTGCTTTGGAGATGAACGTAAAGATTCCCGGCTTGGAATCCTTTTCCCAAGGGAACAGTCGGGAACCCAAGACTCCCAACATTATATCCACAAATAATCCGATAAGGCCGATCATGATGATTGCAGCATAAACATTCTCGTACACCTTGTACTTACTTTGCTGGTGGATGAAGGCTGTAATCCCTGTTTTTGCACCAACTAGTTCGGCCACGATGAGGTACGTCCAAGCCCACCCCAGCAGGATACGCAAATCGCGATACAGGTCGGGTAAAATACCAGGCAAAGCAACCCTTGTCAGAAGTTGCAGCTTACCGGCTCCCAAAGTTTGCGCAGCCTCCACCAAAGCACGATCAAGCCCGCGTGTCGTGTTCGAAACCACAAGTACTTGCTGAAAAAAGGTGCCAATGAAAATAATGGCGATCTTTGGACCATCGTAGATACCTACAATCGCGACCGCCAAGGCTCCGAAAGCAGGGGCAGGCATATAACGCACGAAATCGATGAACGGCTCGAACAAACGAGCAATGGGCGAATAGGCTCCACACAGAATTCCCAGAGGAACCCCGATTATCGAAGAAAGCAAAAAGCCCCAGAATATCACTTGAATGCTATGCCATAGACTTTCATGTAGCCAAGGGTCGCCCGGCAGACGCGGTTCGGTAACGAAAGCCGTATAAAAGGCTTTTCCGACTTCATGCGGAGCAGGCAAGTAGACGGGGTTTACGGGAATCCCCTTGACCGGAACGGAACCTTTTGAAGAAAGACGGGCATTCTCTTGATGGAATGCCTCCCGCTCTACCGTCATGCCCGGACGGAAATAACGGGAATCACCACTTTCAGTCACCTCCATCAAGGGATGCCAAAGGAATGGCAGGTAGCTGAAAGCCGACCATACCGCCAGAGGCAACAGGAAGGAGCAGAAAGTAATGATACCCCGAGCTTTCGGAGATAATTCTCGCCCGATCGCGAACCAATCCATTAAAAAAGTAGGAGAGTTCTTCGGGAAAAAGGAACTTACAGGGAATCAACGAAACTCGAGTCTAGGTAGTCCTCGACTTTTTCCTTGGTCTTATAGATGTCCTGAGCCACATTGAAATCGTTCACGATGCGACTGGAACCAACCACCGAGTCAAGCCCCTGAGCATCCTTGAAACGTTTCTTGTTTTCGGCAAGGGTAAGAATACGGGTGCCTTGGAGAAACTGTTCGTACTCTTCGGGTTTGATCTGCACGCGAGCGCTAAGGATTTCCAAGACCTCCTGCTTATTAGCGGGATCGCTCATAAAATCGACGATTTGGAACCAAACCGTGACTACTTTTTGCCAATCGTCTCGACGAGCAGCCAAACTTTCAGGGCTGACATAGAGAAGATCGTAAATGATGCCAGGAATGTCGGCGCTAGTAAAAATCGCCTTCGAACCACCCACTAATTTCAATGCCTGTCCTGAATTCGGTTGCCAAGCGGCAATGGCATCGACGTCACCCGTAGCTAAGGTTTCGGCGGTCTTATCGGTTGGTACGTTGACGAGGGTAACGTCCGTCTCTTTGAGACCGGCGCTCTCCAAGGCTTTGAGAAGTAAGAGATGACTCACAAAGCCAACTTCAACCCCAATTTTCTTGCCCTTAAGAGCAGCTGCGGAATCAATGCCTTGCTTGGCCACGACCATATCATTGCCGTTACTGAAGTCGTTTATGAGAATAGCGATGCCTTTCTTGCCGGTAGCACCCGTTACGAGAGCGTCTCCATTGGTCATGCACACGGCATCCACCTTATCAGCAGCAAAGCTGTCCATGGATGGAACATAATCTAGCCAAATGAAATCGACCTCTATCCCTGCATCTTTGAAGAAACCCTTTTGCTTGCCGATTTCCCATGCCACCCATCCGGGCCAATCGCTGTAGGCAATACGGAGTGCGCCAGCGGAAGAATTGTCGCTCCCGTCGCCAGTGACTGATGAGTTTGGATTATCGCCCCCGCCACAACCGACTAAAAAACCGAGGCTCGAAAGAACTGTTAAAAGATAGAGTTTTTTTATATTGAGCATTTGCAATGGTCTCCTTAATAATAAGTTATGCGGAGAAGATGGTGGAAGGAACTTCTCTAAGATGGATAAAAAATGGTCAAGAGCATTGTGAAAAACCTTCCATGCTTATTACCTTTTCTATCACTAGATTAATCATAAAAACCTATTTTACAGGATTGATCCAAGCAACTCCATTATAAAATAAGCTTAAATTTGTAATGGATGAAAATCGTCGAAACTGTACCATAAGAATTCCTTCAAAATTAAAATGACGAATAAATCCTCAAGGTGGGCGGAAGAAATAAGCGGACTGAATGCCAAGATTCTGGCGATTTATGGGGGAATCATTCTGCTAGTTCATGTTCTCTGGAACACGATCATTATTTATCCGTTGAAAATTCTGACAGTTTTCTTTCATGAATTGAGCCATGCTCTAGTAGCGATTGTGACAGGCGGAAAAGTACTGGAAATCGTTCTCGTACCAGAGCAAGGCGGGCACTGCCTGATCGCAGGCGGCAATGCTTTTCTGGTATGTTCTGCTGGATACCTAGGAAGCTTGATCTGGGGTGGAATCATTCTGGTTAGCGCCGCAAGTTCCAGACGAGACAAACAGATCATGATAGCTTTGGGAGCGATCCTCATGGCGGTTTCATTCATCTGGATTAGGCCTTTAATAAGCTTTGGATTCATTTTCTGCATCATCCTCGGCGGCGCCATGATGGCATCAGGTAACTATCTTCCAACAAAACTAAATGATTGGGCCCTGCGAACAGTTGGCTTGACGAGTTGCCTGTACGCCACCCTTGACGTAAAGGACGACACCATCGACAGGAATCTAAAAGAGTCCGACGCTGGGCGCCTAGCGGAAATCACCGGAATGCCATCGCTCTTCTGGGGTTATCTCTGGATGGCTCTGGCAATAGCGGGAACTGTTTTCTTTATCCTGCTGGCCGCACAAGCCCAAAGAAAAGCCAAGGGTAAAACGGGAGAATCCAAACTTCCTAAGCCAAGTTAAAACAAGTTGTCACCTACCCTCTTTTGCCGTCCACCACGCGTTTGATTCCAAGGGAATTTTCTTCATCTAGCTCTTTCGGTAGACGTTCGGGCGGAAATCCTTGGTAGCAAACGGGACGAGCAAAACGCAAGATTGCTCCCGTTCCAACCGAGGTCGATCGACCGTCGGTAGTAGCGGGGTAAGGGCCACCGTGCACCATGGAATGGCAAACCTCGACTCCCGTTGGGAATTGGTTGAACAAGAGCCGACCGACTTTCGTCTCAAGAATGTCGACAAGGTCTTGGGAATCAGAAAGCTCGGAGGCTGTCCCAAAAACGCTCGCAGTCAATTGACCTTCCAGAGCTCTGGCGATTTCCAGCATTTCCTCACGGCCTTCGCAGGCGACGAGCAAAGTGGATGGGCCAAAAACTTCATCAGCCAAACTCGCATCACCAAGGTAACTTCTGGCATCGGTCGCAAAGGCGGAAGTCGATGCTTCGCAACCTCCGGCGCCGCGCCCATCTCCAGCAACTGTCAACACCTCGACATTAGAGCTTCCCGAACGGTCTGACACCCCTTCACCGTAGGCATCCCTGATACCAGAATGAAGCATGGCGGATGCCGGCGCTTGACTCATCAATTCCGCATAGGTGCTCTTGAAAGAATCGCCTGCTTCACCCTTGTCATGGAATACTACTCCGGGGTTGGTACAAAACTGGCCTACTCCCATTACAGCGGAACCTTGTAAACCTAAAGCAAACTCCTCTTTTCGCTCGTTCAGGACACTAGGCAATAAGAAGATAGGGTTTACGCTGCTCATTTCGGCATAGACGGGTATTGGTTCAGGTCGTGCCCCAGCCAATTCGAAAAGAGCTCGGCCTCCGGAACGCGATCCAGTAAACCCAACGGCTTTCAAAGCGGGATGCTTCACTAGTCTTTGCCCAACCGTGCGCCCGCCTCCGTAGAGGAGTGAAAAAGTTCCTTCAGCAAGACCGCAGCTCTTCACCGCAGCAATCACAGCTTGACCAACGGCAAGCGCAGTACCGGGATGAGCGTGATGGGCTTTCACTATCACGGGGCAACCGCTCGCAAGAGCGGAGGCGGTGTCACCTCCCGCCACCGAGAAAGCCAAAGGAAAATTGCTGGCGCAAAAAACTCCCACAGGACCAATCGGTCGCAACATGGAACGGAGGTCAGGCTTGGGAATCGGCTGTCGCTCGGGGATCGAATGATCAATCCGGGCGTCAACCCAAGAACCCTCCTCCACTAAATCGGCAAAAAGGCGAAGCTGACCCGATGTTCGTCCGGTTTCACCCCTAACGCGAGGCTCGGGCAAACCCGTCTCAGAGGTTACAACTGAAACAAGATCCTCGACGATGCCTTCGACATTGTCGGCCACTGTCCGGAGGAACTTGGCTTTTTCGGAACCAGATAGCGCGGCAAGTGAGCCTGCAGCCAGTTCAGCAAGTTCGCCAGCACGATCGACCTCGGCATCCGAGGCTGAAGCATAAGCCGGGGCCAACTGTTCACCGGTAGCAGGATTGGAAGCGTAAAAGGGATCCCCTGAGGTATCACCTCGAGAAAAACCAATAAGGGAAGTTTCGATTTCAGACATATTGTTAGAATTTGTTAGGAAAAATTGAGGATTAGCCCACGGGATTAGTCAGGGTGCCAATACCATCTATAGTTATGGAAACTTCGTCTCCGGACTGCAAGGTAAAGTCCTGCCCTGGTACAATACCCGTGCCGGTCATGAGAAAGACGCCGCTAGGAAAACTGGTTTCACGGAATAAGTATTCAACGAGTTCCTCGGGCGCGCGCTTCATTTGTTTGAGCGAAGTTTCACCTTTGAAAACGATCTCTTCCTCTCGACGAATCTCCAGCTTGACGCCAGTCTCTGGAGAAAGAGGAGTCTCAGGAACATATAGACTAGGACCAAGACAAACACAATCGTCATAAGTCTTTGCCTGTGGTAGGTATAACGGGTTTTCGCCCTCTATACTGCGAGAGCTCACGTCATTGCCAACCGTGTAACCCACGATTTTCCCGGAAGACGAAGAAAAAAGGGTAAGTTCAGGCTCGGGGACATCCCACTCCGAATCCTTCCGAATTCTGAAAGGTCCACCGGGGTCGACAACTCTGGCAGGATTAGCCTTCATGAAAAGCTCCGGTCGATTCGCCTCATATACGCGACTGTAAAAATCACCGCCGCCCGCATCTCGAGATTCCTCCATGCGAGCAAGGCGGCTCGAAAAATAGGTCACACCGGCCGCCCAGACTTCCTGTGAACCTATGGGCGCGAGAATTTCCTCCTCAGCAGACAAAGCAGCCTCCTCGCTCGGTTCATACTGGCCCACAGCCTGAACGAGGTGATCTCTGAGATCGTCTCGATTCACCAGGGCGTCCCAATCCTCCTCGCCGGCTAGAAATCGAAAACTGTCTTCGAACTGAAGAATCGAACCTCTCTTGGTCTTGTAAAGCTTCACGGTTTATTTCTTGGGAAAATTACAGATGAAAAAATGTTAAACTAACCGAACTAAGCCCGAAACGAATTACGGCAATCTGTTTCGTGCATAAAGAGGTATAAACGAAAAGAAAATGGTGGAGCCGAGCAGATTCGAACTGCCGGCCTCGTCATTGCGAACGACGCGCTCTTCCAACTGAGCTACGGCCCCAATAGGAACAGGGTGACATTGTTTGGAAAAACACCTAGAAGCAAGCGGAAAGCCCCAAGTCGGGACTCGAGCATTTTCTTCTTCCACTAAGTCCCTAAGCCACAACTCTCTGCCTTTTTTTGCATCTAGACAAAAGGCATGACAAGCGGCTCACAGGCTATAGGCTTTTCCCGAACAAACCGTAACGGAAGCACTCGGACCTTTACCGTAATCCAGGTCGCCATATTCAGCCTTGTAGGAAAAACTCCAAAGAGTATCGCCTGAGTTCGGCTTTAAGTAAAGCACACGCTCGGTCTCGCCATGCTTTTCCTTGTCCGGACGATCCATCAAAAAACCCGACCATCGGGAACCGACACACCCGAAAAAACTAGAGAAACACTTCTTTTCCAGATGCGTTTCATTCCATCATCAGGCCATTTCTCAAAAAACGCCTGAGCTTTTCGGCTTCCGTCATCTCGCAGACCACGCCAACGCAACCAATCCCAGGCCCAAAGATTGGCTTCAAAAACAAGTAGCAATCCTGCAAATCAGAGCCGCATAGCTTCAGAAAAAATTCTGAGTCGCAAAAACATGCTCGCGGTGAACGTGAACGCCCAGACCAAAGTATGCCTTGGAGGGATCGAGAATATTCGCCCGAAAGGCCGGAGTCGCCATCCAGATGAGGACAAGTTGCTCCGCCATTTTGGCCTCGGTTTGCCAGCGAATGCGCCTGCGGACCACTTTCCCATCGCGCCTTAAGACTTGAATCGAAGAATAACGCCCTACCTTACCGACATTTTCCGCCAAAACAGGGCGAGGTTGGCCATCGGCGGCTACTGAAAGGCCGGTAAAACCGACCTTGTTGGCCCGAGCCGAGGCATTCTCCCCGTCAGGATTGACATGGGCAAAAAAACCGCGATTTGCCATATCCATGCTATGAGATCGAGCCACTAGTGCGATCCGGTCGTTGCTATCTAAAGGTTTGAGATTTCTTACTTTGCGCGCCTCGTTTACGAAAAAGACAACATGTTGCTCGACGCGAGCCACGTTCACGTCCGGGGCGACTCGCAATTCAAGATCGCTGAGTGCGGGCGGCTTGGTCGCATCCGGACCAATAGGCAAGGGTTTGGGAGGGGGAGCCTGCAAATTGTGTGCGTAGGTCTGGTCAGTTGCGCTGAGCTTGGAAAGAGGGAAGATATAAACCTGCCCGTCCTTCTCAAGTTTCACCTTGTCACCGTCCAGTCCCTTGAACACAGCCTGAATCTCGCGCCCATCTACATCTTTCCAAGTACGCCTCGCCTCGGGAAAGATCTTGTCATCCGCAACAACCGAGACAAAAGCTTGAAGAAATAAGTAAAGCAGACCTGAATGCCCCAGTAACCGCATCGCTATTTCACTTTCCCTTCTTTGAGAAAAAGGGCAAGCTCAGTCGCCAGTTTCGGGCCGATTCCCTCCACTGCCCTCAGGTCTTTCGGACTCGCTTTTCGGAGCTTTTCGATGGTGCCGAAATGGTTTAATAAGCGAGTTCTCCGAGAGGCTCCGATCCCGGGAAAATCGTCCAAGGTGGATTCGCGAATCCGACGGCTGCGCAGTTCGGCGTTAAAACGATTGGCGAAGCGATGAGCCTCGTCCCGAATACGCTGCAACAAGCGAAGGGCGGGATCGCGACGGTCCAGCTTCAGTTCCCCTCGCTCGTCTGCAAAGACTATTGTTTCCTCCTTCTTGGCCAAACCGATGACCAAAGGGGGCTCTGCCTCGATCGAGAGAAAGGCCTTAAGAGCCGATCCGACTTGTCCAAGACCGCCGTCGACCACCACGAGATCGGGAAAATCAACCCCCTCGTCGAGCAACCTGCCGTAACGACGCCCCACGACTTCTTCCATTGCCAGGAAATCGTCATTGCCCTCGAAACCGCGAATCTTGAATCGACGATAACTTCGGCGGTCTGCCTTTCCATCCACGAAGCGAACCATAGAGGCCACAACGAAAGTTCCTGAAACGTGCGAAATGTCGAAACACTCGATGCAATTTGGTTTTTTGCGTAAGCCCAGCGCCTTGCGAAGCGAGAGCAAGCCGGATTTCTCATCGGACGACATCCTGGGCATCTCGTTATTGAAACGCCTTGTCTTTGAAATGGTCTTTTGAAGGGAATCGGCAAGATCACGAAGTTCCGCAGCTCTTTCGAAATCAAGGCTTTCCGCCTTCTTTTTCATTTCCCCTCGAAGTTCCGCAAGCCAGACCTGTGCCTTGCCCTCCAGAAACGAGCACGCTTCCTTCACTCGTAGAATATACTCCTCTGGAGTTGTCTCATTTTGACCCGAAAAGATTTCTGCTCGGGCGTCATCATAGAGCTTGAAACGACCGTTGGAAAGTCGCGTCGGACGACCGTCGGAAAGAAGAATCCCAAAACGTTTTCGCATTTCCGAAAGGGTTTCGCGAAGCATTCCAGCGCGCGGGAAGGGTCCGTAATAGCGAGCGCCGTCGTTCTTTCGGTTGCGGGTCAAACGAAACCGAGGCAACTCGTTCTGTAAATCAACGTAAACCAAGAGAAACTGCTTATCATCAACGAAGTCCGTGTTGTACTTGGGTCTGTACTCCTTAATAAGTTTGCCTTCGAGTAAAAGGGCTTCAGCTTCACTCTTGGTATCGAGAATCTCAAGGTCTCTGGCCATTTCCACCATCGCCATGATCTTTGGTTGGGAACGCATGTACTTGCGTGACTTCTGAAAATAAGTAGTCACGCGCCGACGCAAGTTTTTTGCCTTCCCCACATAGATGACCTTGCCGAGGCGATCCCTCATAAGGTAGACGCCGGGACCTTGCGGTAAAGATCGGGCTTTTCGACGCAAATGTACGATTGGATTTTGCATTGGCAAAAGAATTATACTACTGTAGAGATGACTACGATTTCCGCAAAAACAAACTGGACTTAAAACCTAGGCAGCATTTATGAGTTCGACCCATCGCGTCGAGACAATCACCTTGGGTGACGAGTTATTGCTCGGCATCCGCGAAAACACGCATCTCACCTATTTGGGCAACCAATTGGCCCACCACGGCTTGGAAGCGGCCGCCAACTTGGTAATAAAGGACGATCCTGAAGAAATTCGACTATTTTTCGCAGAAAGCTGGGAACGGTCCGACGTCGTCATCACTACGGGAGGGCTCGGTCCCACCTCCGACGACCTCACTCGGGAAACTATCGCTAAGTTTTTGGGTGAGGAATTAATCTTTGACGAGTCCGTCGAGCAACACATCAAGGAACGCTTCTCTCTGCTCGACCGAACCATGCCGGAGATAAACCTTCGTCAATGCTACCGTCCCAAAAACGCAGAGATCCTAGCCAACCCCTACGGAACTGCCCCCGGATTATTCATTAAAAAGGATGGAAAAATCCTCGCCATGCTTCCTGGTCCCGCCCGTGAGATGCACCCCATGTTCGAGGAACAAGTCGTTCCACGCCTGCAAGCAGCCGGGATTTTCCCAGAAATCGATTGCTATTTGCAACTTCGTACTGCCGGAATAGGCGAATCTGACCTCGCAGAAAAGGTGGGTCACCTTTTGGAAAGCCACGAAGGTCTCATTGTGGGATATTGCGCCCATGCCGGAATGGTAGACCTTCGTCTTAGCTCTCTTGACGGTGAGTTACTGTCTCAGGAAAAACTTACACAAATCGGCGAGGCCTGCTGCGAAGCTATTGGCGAAGATTTCGTCTGCTTCGGAGACCGCACCATCGCAAAGGTCATTTTTCGGGAACTGAGAACATTGGGTAAGACGCTTGCGGTTGCCGAGTCCTGCACCGGTGGTTTGCTTTCCTCTTCCTTTACTGAGATCGACGGTATATCAAAGGTTTTCCACGGAGGAGCCGTTTGCTACCACAACGACGCCAAGGTGCAGATGGTAGACGTACCCGAAAGCATGCTCGGCCAACACGGGGCCGTTAGCGAGGAAGTAGCCATCGCAATGGCCACGGGAGCCTGCGAACGATTCGGCGCCGATTACGGTCTTAGCGTCACCGGTTTTGCCGGCCCGACCGGTGGTACTCAAGTCCTTCCGATTGGCTCGATTTACCTCGGATACGCTTCTCCCGTGGGAGTATGGGCAAAGAAATTGCAGCTTCGCGGCGATAGAGCATCCAATCGTCGACGTGCCGCCACGGCAGCACTTGACTGGATGCGTAGGAAACTCCGCAAGTACAAACTTGAAGACGTCTACGCCGCGGGCGAGAACGAGGATTTCTCCATATAACCAGAGAATTCTCTGGCGTTAGCTCATGCCCGACGGACAACTTCACGCCATCGTCGGAGACGACGACTTCCTCGTACGACAAAAGACCAAGGAAGTCTTCGATTCCCTCCTTGAACATTATCCCGACGACCTTTCACGGGAAATCGTGGACGGCAGAGCCGATCGCGTCGACGACGTCGAGCGAATTCTAAAGGAAACCCGCTCAGCAGTGGACACTCTATCGCTCTTCGGGGGTGGCAAACTCGTATGGTTGAACGAGGTGAACTTTCTAAACCAAACCCGTGTTGGTGCTTCGGAAGCTACCAAGAACGCCCTCGAAACGGTTAAGGAAACACTTGGTTCAATCTCCGAGGACAACCAAGTCATACTTTCCGCATGCCCCGTTCATCGAAACCATGGCTTCGTCAAGTGGCTCCAGAAAAACTCTCGTTACGAGGATGTCTCAAAAGGAGAAAAAGGAGACGCCGCCTTTCGCCGCACTGTCGCCGATGCCGCCAAGGGACATGGGGTATCCTACGCTCCGGGCGCTGTCGAAATGCTGGCCGCAAAAATAGGTGCCAACACTCGGCTCGCGACAGAGGAAACCCAAAAAATCGCCACCTATTTGGGCGAGGAGGGAACCGAGATCACCGAGCAGCTCGTTAACGATCTCGTACCCGAATTTGGCGAAGCAGACTTCTTCGAGGCGGCCGAGGCCTTTGCCTCGGGAGACCTTGCGTGGACACTCGACGCAATCGACCGCCACTTTTTTCACGCCAAGGACTCTCGCCCCCTGCTCTCCTCCCTGCAAGGAAGGAACCGTCTCGTCATCCAGCTTCGTGTGCTCATCGATTCGGGGGAGATTGACCCGCGTTCACGTCTCAACAAGGACGTCCTCGACCGCATCGCCCGAAAACGCTCAGTCCATTTCGAAGACGCATCCGAAAAGAACCCCCTGAACGTATTTACCCAGAACCCATGGTATCTCGGCCGCCTAGTACCCGCCGCTGCAAAATATAACGCTCGGAAACTTATCGACTTCCAGTCTCAGTTCATTCGAGCCTTCGAGCAACTCCTCGGAGCGAGCAAGGAAGACCAACCAACAATAATGAAAGAACTAGCCATCCGCTGCTTAGGACGTTCCAGTTAAACGTTCGTACGCAATTATTTTTCTCTATGTAAACTTAAGACAACTCTCTTGCTTGCCATTGCCTTTCATTCGTCTTAGCCATAAAAAAATATGAAGAACAAATTATTTGCCATCGCGGTTATTTTCAGCATCACTAAAGTCTTAACCGCTCAAAAAACAGTGTCCAACGCGGATCTTTCACAAAAACTGGATCTAATCCTGCTGAAAGTCGATTCTCTTGAAAAGCGCGTGAACACCATCGAGGGCAAAGGAACCAAACCCACTTCGCCCCCCCCGCAGTCTGTGCCTCCAATTCAGTCAAAACAACGCGAACAGGTTGACTCCTCAAAAGCATTGCCTAAGAATGCGAAGGAGAAAAAATCCTTCTTTCAAAAGATCAAAAAAGAACTCAAGGTTGACCAAGCGCAAGCAGCGGGACCTTGGACGAACCCGGAGTCATGGAGACCGATCAGAAAAAACATCAGTTCCTTTCAAGTACGCAGTACCCTCGGAAACCCTACTCAAATCAAACATTCCTTGAATCCTCGCATTGAGCAAGTATATCGATATGAAGGTGATTTGGACGGCGACGGCGTGGAAGAGGAAGGCGTAGTCAACTTCCATCGCGACAGGGTGGTATCCTTCGTCAGTCCCTTTCACGAAAAGTAAGCATCAACCCTGTTCGTCAACCATCCTTTAATTTTCGTACTGTTTAAACAGCGTAATTTTTGAACTGTTGGTAGACTAGCCAACAAACAATACGTTCAAAATTGTTAATACTTTTATTGACTTTTGATCTGAAAAGCCCATTTTAAGGAATGTTCTTTTCATCGCTTTCCGCGTGAGATGAACATTGGTTAACCTAAAACAAACAAACAAACTAGATTAAATATGAAAAATAAAATCATAGCTACTCTTGTTGCTTTCGGTCTGGTGGGATCTTCTTCCGCCATCGAGATCAATGAGAATCTATCTATCAATGGTTTCATTGATACCTCATACACCCACGTAGAATCCGACGCTGGCGGCGGTAACGACGAGCAACAACTCGGACTCGACGAATGGGAGTTGAACTTCTTGTTCAACGTAGGCGGAGCATCCGGTGCTATCCACATCGACGACAATGATGATGTTGCTGGTGCAGGCAGCACTGATACCGACGTAGACGTAGAGCAAGCCTTCATCGGCTACAGCTTGGAAAACGGCGTATCCTTGACCATTGGTAAGTATGGTTCACAAATGGGCTTCGAGCGCGAAGATCCAGCTGGGACATACACCTACAGTCGCGCATACGGTGGAACATCAGCTAATCAATTCAACTTGGGCGACGTTGACAGCAATGTCTACGAAGGTGTCAGATTTGGATATTCCTCGGACGTTTTCGGTCTTGGAATCTCCTTGCAGAACAGTTCGAACCAAGACATCGAGGGCGACGAACTCGACATCGAGTTTTCTTTCGCCTACACGGGAATAGAAAACCTCAATCTTGGTGGCGGATATCGTTTCGACAACCGCGGAACAAGCGCTGATGAAGAAGACGTGCTCAACATTCACGTTAGCACAGTAATGGGTAAGTTCCTCCTCGGTGCTGAGTTCATCGAAGTTGAAAATGGCGGACCAGCTAACAATCAACAAGATCTCGATGGTTGGATGGTAATCGCAGACTATGACGTGAGCGACAAGCTTGGCGTGGCCTTGCGTATCAGCAGCAACGAGTTGGATGGCAACAATGATTACGAAAAGGTAACTCTTGCCCCTAACTACTCGCTGTCCGATAGCTTGGGTGTAATCCTCGAGTACAGTGACGTAGACACTGGCTCGGGAGGCGATGCCAACGAGCTTGCTCTCGAGCTTACATTCACTTTCTAAGCTTAGGCTTAGCAAAGTTTTACAGATTTACGAAAGAGGGTCGCCCGTTAGTCGGGCGACCCTTTTTCTTTTTGCGAAACATGCACATCAAGAAAAACGTCGAGTTCGATTCGGTATTACTATAAAAAGTCAATGAATCGCTTAATCATCTAGGCAGCATCTGATCTTCGGAACTATTACACCAAAAAGGAATGAAGAGCATATGGGGGCTTGTATTTTATTTCACTTGAACTGACCCCATCATTACATGATTAATCTGCAAGATTCTTATGTTATCCCGCCTACACCTGCTAACTTCTCGCCGGGGCAGGTTGTGCTCCATATGCATTACGGCTACCGCGGACTAATCATCGACTTCGACTCGACATTCCAGGCGGACGACGGATGGTACAAGGCGAACCAGACGCAGCCAGACAAGAACCAACCATGGTATCACGTATTGGTGGATGGCCAGCATCATGTTACCTATGTAGCCCAAAGCAACCTCCTGCCAGATCCGTCTAAAGAGCCTGTCATTCACCCTATGCTCAATCTTTTCTTCTCTGGGCACGACGAAGCGACAAACCTCTACCTCCGTAATGAAGTCCCTTGGAATCCGGGTCAACCACCTGAAGCACCCCCTCCGCTCCCACCAGAGCAACTCACTTGAAAAGGTAATTCAGAACAATACCATTAATCGGTATTAGCGAATAACGACCCGAACTAACACATATGCTTTTCGCGGAGCGTTCATAGCGATTAAAATCGCGTACGAAATAGGACAAGCAGTTCTGGAAGCTACTTGCAAATTGAGAGAAGTTCTTCGTGAAGCTTCTGGAGCTCGGGCATTGCCACCCCCGAAGCTTCCCCGCGACGTAGGGGTTCGCCCCAAATGGCATCCACTTCGACTTCGCGTCCGGCAAGAAAATCAATAAGGCTTGAGGGCTTGTACGGACCCATAGGTTCGGTCAGGGTGAACTGGTGATCGAGAAACCTGTCCTCGATCTCAATACCGACCTCTGCTGCCGCTTTCTGTAACTCCTCCATCAGGGAACGGGCGCACCCGGCAAGCTCGGCATCTGCCAGAATCTTGTCCGTGGTTATTCCGCCTGCAGTCACGGAAAGACCGTTGAAGGGTACGTTCCAGCAAAGTTTTCGCCATAGAGCCTCGTCGAGCGAAGCCGCTTCGCGAGCATCCACCCCCGCCACGGCAAAGGCATCCAAAATCTCGCAAGCCTTGTTCGTCAGGGATTGTCCGACTTGACCGAACTGGACGTAACCGGGCAAAAGACTTTCCACTATCGTGGGCGAAGTCCGGTTTATGCAAGTGAAACACAAACCGCCAACAATCGTTCGCCGATTGCCGAAGAGCTCTTCCAAGCGTTCAACGTTGCCCATGCCGTTCTGGAGCGTGAGGAGGCAGGTATTTTTATCGACTAGAGGTGAAAGGACTTCCAAAAGTTGCGTATTTGCAGTCGCCTTTGCGGACACGACAACCCAATCGCAAATGCCGATTTTCGAGGGATTTCGATAGGCTTGCAGGGACTCTACGAAAAAACTTTCGTTCGACTCATGCAACACGAGAGAAAGACCGTCGCGAACGACGTCCTCATAAGTGGAGCGGAACAAAAAGTGGACGTCCGTCCCCGCTCTTGCGAGCATACCGCCATAGAAACCACCAACTGCTCCTGTTCCGACAATGGCTACCTTGCCCGCACTCGAGCAAGCGCTCATGATCTCATTGGCTCAACCAAAACAGTCTCTGCGGTTTCAGCCTTGTCGGGGTAGTCCAAGGTGTAGTGCAGTCCCCTGCTCTCCTTTCGACGAAGCGCAGATCGCACGATGAGCTCGGCCACGCATATCAAATTGCGTACCTCAAGTAAGGCCAGATCCACCTTGGCATTCCAGTAATACTCATTGATCTCTCTCGAAAGATTGCGAATACGCGAACGAGCACGAACCAGGCGCTTGGTGGAACGAACGATGCCCACGTAATCCCACATCGTACGCTTAAGCTCATCCAAGTTATGGGAAAGCACCACGCGCTCGTCCGAGGCGGGCACGTCACCATCCACCCATTCGGGCAAGGAAAACTGAGGCTTTTTCTTTTCGGCCAAGTAGGCGTTAACCGCTTCGGCCCCACGGAAGGCTAGCACCACCGCTTCCAAAAGGGAATTACTGGCAAGACGGTTCGCCCCATGCAACCCCGTACACGCGACCTCTCCGCAAGCGTAAAGCCCGGGCATCTCGGTCGAGCAATCGAGCCCGGCGGGAATCCCACCGCAGGAGTAATGAGCCGCAGGCACGACGGGGATGCGCTCGTTAACGGGATCGACCCCACGCTTGAGACAGTTCTCGTATACAGTCGGGAAACGATCCCGAAAATCAATACTCATGGCAGGCGTATCAAGCCAGAGACAGGGAACTCCCGAGCGTTTCATCTCCCTGTCGATAGCTCGCGCCACTACATCGCGAGGAGCAAGATCGGCCAATGGATGATACTTGCCCATGATGGGTTTTCCGTCACCGTCCACCAACATGGCGCCTTCGCCGCGAACCGCTTCGGTGATGAGGAAGCGATCCGCCTCCAGTGAGTGAAAAGTAGTGGGATGAAACTGAATGAACTCGAGGTTGGCGATGGATAGACCTGCGCGAGAAGCCATCGCCAATCCATCGCCTGTGGCGATCGATGGATTGGTGGTGTAGAGGTAGGTTTGACCAGTGCCTCCAGTGGCAAGTAAAATGGAGCGGGCTGAAACGGTACGAACGGCTTCTGCACTCGCATCGTAGGCATATAGCCCAAGAACAAAATCCTCGCTTCCCTCACCCTCGACCTGTATCCCTAACCTCCGAGCCTTGCGGGCAGTAATCAGGTCGATGCCGAAAAAATGCTCGTGAATTTCCACGCCTTCACGCGAAATTGCCGCAAGCAAGGCTTCTTCGATAGCTTTACCCGTCATGTCCTTGACGTGAAGTACTCGGCGCTCGCTGTGCCCACCTTCCCTACCCAAGGAAATTCGACCGTCATCCAGGCTGGTGA
>MDTC01192635.1_pt1 | contig 37139 bp, 26 predicted proteins | sample 811181 | NCBI WGS metagenome assembly MDTC01 (sample SAMN05326644, study PRJNA326480) | marine metagenome | isolation source: seawater | place: Pacific Ocean: North | collected 2011
CGTTGGGGTAGGTGGGGGAGTTTCAGTAGAAGAAAGAGTTCCGCTAATCGTTGGGGTAGGTGCGGGAGTTTCCGTTGGGGTAGGTGGGGGAGTTCCGATGATTGTTGTTGTCGGACTGGCTGGGGGTTCGCCGCCACCTCCGCCAGGAGTTGAGCTAACTGTAGTAGTCGGGCTGGCTGGGGGATCAGATTGAAATGATATTTCATTTCCAAACGAGCTTAATCTCCCAGTGTTTTGGCCTATTTTTATTTTACCCCAATTTTGGGAATCGGGCGAAAATTTATTTTCCGTCTCTCCAGAAAAATCTATCTTGGTGTCTAAGTCTTTATTGTATAGAAAGAATTTATTTTCTTCTTCGTCGTATTTTATGTAAGTATTTACGTCTCCATCTAAAACCCAGGAGGTAGAGTTGTCGTTAAATAAATAAGTTCCACTAAAGCTCTTTCCGTACGCAGCTAGGAAGGCTGAGCCTAAGGGCTCAACTGCTTCTACGAAAAAACTTTTTGTGTGGTTTGTCATTTTATGATGGAAGTCTTATTTTAGAAGAAATTATTGTACTTTGGTTTATTAATTGGTTTCCGTACTTTTTGTTTATCTGCTCTTTATTTGTTTCTTTGATATCTATAGAGTTAATAATTCTTGACTCTCTTTTTCCTAGGTTTGTTACTATATAATTTGGATCATTTTCAAAATCATATTCCTCTATTTTTATGGGGCAAGGAAAGTTGACTATGGATGTTGGTTCTCCGTATTTAGATCCTGTTCCATACCAGGTTCCGTCTATTTTTGCGTAAACATGTTTGTCTTGGTATTTTGAAAAATGAATTGTTATATTTTCTTCTGGACAATTTCCTGGATATAATTTTGTAAATCTATAATTCTCCGAGTATGCTCCATGCACAAACTCGCCATCTTGGTCAATGAAGCACTTCACTCTGTAAAAATAATTACCTCCAGAGGGGGAAAATGTGAATGAGTTTTCTTTGGTATCGTGCATACTCGTTGAGTAAACTCCTTTTTCTTCTCTGAAAATTTCCAATCTATAACCGCTAACTCCTGGAACCTTTTCCCAATTAATTGAAACCTCATTTATTTTTTCCTTATAAAGGAATTCTTTTTTTTGTGTTTCTTTAAATTGTGGCGCCTGTATGCTGTTCGAGAAATTGAAATGTTCATGGCTTAAGTTGCTCTCTATTCCTTTGACATCTTGAGTTTCTGTATTTTTTTCCTCTTTCTCTTGGTTTAATTTTATAATATCCACAAAAGAAAATACTTCTTTTGTGTGAAACGTTTTCTTTTTGCTTGTTTTTTCGGATTGAGGTAAGTGAAGGCCTTTTGTTACTAAAAGGTCTGAGTCTCCGTATCCCTCCCTAAAGGGGTTTGAGTACGCCGCATAATCTGTAGGGGATATTGATATATATTCGTAGTTTGAAAAGTCTTTTCTGAATGCCCATGCTTCTTTTTTTCCATCTGAATTTGTTGTTTTATATAGCGACCTATAGCCTTTTGTTCCCAGTTTGAAGTATTCGCCTTCTTTATTTTTGTTTTTGAGGTATACTCCAGCGAAGTCAAGCGCTGCAGCATTTGACCCTAAGTCGACTTGAATTACTTCATAGTCATCTTCTGTGAATGTTGTTTGTTTCCAGCACATATTATGATATTGTTAGAGAGCTTATTACAGTGTCCGATTTTAGGGCAGTGAATACGTTAATGAGTTTGTATTGTTGTCCGTTCCATGTTATATTGTATTTTTTATTTTCTGGTATACTGATTAAGCCTTTGGGGTTTGTTCCTTGGTAGAATTTTTTATTGGATTGAGCGGTTGGTAGTATCGCCCATAGGTCAAAGCTTGCAGAGGTAAGCGTTTCATCAAATGTAGTTAGGTATGTTGTTGAGTCTTTTATTTCGTTTCTATAAAAGCCTCCCACTATTCTGAAGAAAAAGTTTGCAGCGTAATCTGTTCCATCTTGGAGCGAATCATTATTTAGTATTTTTTCATCAAGAAAATTTATTTTTGCTGTGGTTCCCGCTGGGATTATAAAAAATTTACTGTTTCCTGTTTTGTTGTTAAAGTGTTTACGTGATGCTATTGTTAATGCCTCTACTTGTATTGGGAGTGGGTCCGTTTCGCCGCAAAGCTTGAAGTTTTTGACGAACTCTGGGTTCATCGAGCCTTCAATTATATAAGTATTTTCTGAGTTATTCGTTATTGATAGCTGTCTGTCTGCCGTAGTGGTTCCGTTTTCGGTTTTTATGTCTGAAGTTGTTATGTCTACTAATGTAACTTCGTTGTATTTTTCTTCTGAAATAATTTCTATATTCATTCCTGCCTCAAAGCCCCCGCTCTGTAACGGAGAGGTCCATGTGAAGTCCTTCATATCTACCGAAAAGGGAGATGTTTGGTTTTTTGGGTTTGTGTATTTTAGTTTAACTTGGTTCAGGAATTTAGATATGTCTTCTTGTGAGGCTTCTCCTAGGCTACCTTCTGGTGATTCGTATGTTGTGTTTCCTAGTTGAGAGTGTCCAAACATTATCGGATCTCCAGATTGAGGGTCTGTAATCTGCCTCTCCATGAAGGAGGGTATAAATTCTTCTATTACTTTTTGAGCTTGCGTCAGGGGCTTCGAGATCGTTATATTTTTGCTCTCTCTCTCTCTTGATGGGCTGTAGTTATCTTCCTCTTCCGACCCAAAGATGATTGCCCCTCCTTGTCTTGCTGTCCTTGTTAGTTTAGTGAGTGACATTTGGTTTGGTCCTACTCCTCTTATTCCGTCGTATGTCTTACACCAATAGAAGAACTCTACATTAGTTTTTCGGGGCTCACAGTCTGGCTCGTTATTTTTTATTACTAAAAAGCCGCATCTTCCGCTAATTTTCACCTGCTTACATTCTTCTGGGTCTATGGCTGTCGATGTAGGGGTTAAGGAGGGTACTGACCCCGTTTTTTGGGTAGTGTAAAATTGGGAAGAGTCTGCGGGAAACCCTTCTTCTGTTATTGTGTCGTCTCCGCCCAAATCAATTGGTAGAGTTGGTTTTTTGGGAGACGACCTTCCGTCTGATGGCCCGTAGCACCCGTCCTTGTCCCAGTCGTAATGTTTTGTGTACTTAAAATTAAGGCTATGATTGGGGTCGTCTTCGTCGTTCAATATTCTAGCTCCAAGGTTTGCGACTTCATATACTTCTTGGTTTATTATTTTGACATCATCTATAAATATTGCTTCAGATTCATTTGGTGTTAATCTTTGTTTTTTTATAAAAAAGAAGTCTTCGTCAAAAACATAAGCCATGCTTTTTGCTTTTGTTTCCAGGATTATTGCGGAGTGCCGATAGAGCTTGGAGACCTGTGGGTAATTTTCGAGAATGTCGGGGTAATATTCGTCGCAACTTGGGCAGCCCGCCTGTTGGGGGCAGTTTCCTTGTTCTCCTGCCTCCCTATTAAAATCATAGGTCGTAGATTTATACATTACATCGCATTGCACGTCAAATCTTATTTGCTTGATGCAAGCACTTAGTCCCGCAAAGTAAACAGAAACATATGCTGGAAAATCCCTGTCTAGTGGGGTTTCTGGAAAATCATCAACGTCTATAGGAAAGTCGTTTTCCCAAGTAGGCGCTCCGTCGAGGTCGATAACTGCGGTATTAGTGTATTGGGGTTGGCCAGGTATATTCACTTCTACGTAAAACGGTAATACGGATGGCCAGTTTAGAATTTTCTCCAACTCTAGTATGTGATCTGGCTTAACGACATCCCTTATCTCTACGGTTATCCTGTCTTTTTTCGAATTTTTAAAGAAAACGTCTATTTTAAAAATTGGGGCAGTCGGCCACGAGCTTAATGGGTCTATTGCTGTTGATATCTCGCTGCACGGTGAATCAAGCGCTGGGGTAGTTTCTAATTTATAGGGCCCACCTGGGCATTCTTTAGTGCCTCCACTATCTAAAGAGTTTTCCTCGGGGTTATAAGTTATGTCTACAACTTCCGTAGATTTTTCGCAATCCGCACAGTCTACTCCTTTGGTACATAACTCTTGCTCTCCGTAACCAATATCAACTGTATCGCATACTTCATACTGTCCAGCGGTAGAAGACTGGTTAATTGAGCTTGAAGAAAGTAGTTTAATAAATCTTTGGGGAGATATCGAGGCGCTAGCCGATGACTTCTTTGCCTCTTCTTTTTGTGTGGAAATTTTCTTGGCGTTTTGCGCAGCAAACGCTTGAATTTCTATCTCATCTAGTTTTGTTCCGCCTGTATTTGTTCCGTGCTCATCCGAACTTAGTTCTGTGTAGGGGTTTTTCTTCTCAAACGAAAAGCAGTTTTTTAATGAAACGTCGTTTTGGGGCTCATCTAAAATTCTGTAGTTTAACTGCCAGGAGTCTCCGTTGAAAATCACAGCGTCATCTGGCAGGTCTCTAAAATCTGGGTATCTAACTATTGCTTCAATGCTTCCGTCGCAACTTGTTGCTACGACCTCTTCTGCGCAATCTTCGCAAGATGTATATGCTTCATAGATGTCTTCTTTTAAGTTCGCATCATATCTTCCGATTGATCTTTCATGAAATCCGTCTTGCCCGTCTGATGTCTGTCTGTTTGCCCTGAGTGTATTAAATTCCTCGCTGTTCTCTAGGTACATTATCTTGTAACATTTCGTCAGTTCTTTTGATAGGGCTTCGTCATAATTCTCTGGATCGTCTGCCTCCCAAGCCTCCATTGTTGCGTGTGGAGCTGGGGCAACCTCCGTGGGGGCCAACGTATTGTCGTTATATCCAGGTTTCCATGTGATTCTTATCCATTTCCCGATGAGGCTATTTAGAAATGTAAAGCCTATTTCTGTTACGTTTGATATTATTATGTTATCTACTGGATCTTTATCGCATCCCGAGTCTAAGGCCTCTACTGATCTTGTTTGTCCTTGTCCTACCCCATTAAGTTCGGGTGGATTTGCTGCAGCGATAAATGTACCGCATTGAAACTCGGGATTCGTGTAATTTAACTGTTGGACTGCGGATGGACTGTCGAAAAGGGGATCTGCTGTCGCATTTATCAAAGGAAAGCTTCCTCCGCTGTGCGTTCCGTCTCCGTCTCTGGGCCACCTCCAGCCATAACCAGAAAGATGTTGATCTGAAACCTCATCTGGAGGCCTCCTAGTTTCCGCAAAAGGACACCAGGTTGAAGTGAGCCTTATGTTGTCATCTACAAATTCTCCCATAGGTTGGTTTATGTCCCCCGTAACATTAGGGAAATCTGTGATCCTAAAGGGCCCAGTTATTATATCGTAAGCCTTGTTTACTACAATGTTTCCTTGCGCGGTGGTTGGCCATCCGTTTGTGTGACTATCATCAAAGAATGGGTCCCAGAGCATTCCTGCATAGCCATGCCCCCACCAGCTGTTTTGTGCTTGAATGAATGGGTTCGTAGGGGTTCGCAGTTGATGCGCTGCCCTTCCCCAGGCCATGACTGGATGGCCCCTCCATGCTCCGTCATTATGCCTGTAGGGATACATTTCTTCTGCTGCTCCCCAGGCTCCCGCCCCAGAAATGCTTCTTTTGTATTTGTATGTATTGCTGTTCGAACCTGCGGGATCTCCAAAATTATTGTATATTTCAAATTCCCAACCCGTCGCCATTCTTTCTCTATGTTCAAGGGTGGGCACTAAGGGGAATGTCATCAATCTCCCTCCCTGTTGAAATCTGATTGAAGCGAACCAGCCAATGTCGGTTTGGTTACCGACCTGATCGTCCATAACATATACAGCATTGCCTTCATGATAATTAAATCTTCTGGATGCTATTTTTATTCCATAGAAGCCTTTTCCGCATGGCACGCTTATTCCTAGGGGTATGGCTACCACAGTTCCTGGAGCTACTCCTGGCGAGAATGGAGGAACTTGATCTAATGGTTTCTGAAGGTTTTGCCGATACGTCTGATTGTTTATTTGTCCTTGGCCTTGGCCGCGAATTGGAAGAGAGAGGTTTTCATCGTAATACCCTACTAGAGTTGGTATTCCATTTGCTAGAATCTGGTTTGCTCTTGTAAATTGTTCTTCTATTCTGTACGCGCCTGCACCGTCAAACGCGACATTATTACCATTTCCTTGATTTAATACGCAAGAGTCAATGTCTGACGTTCCAGTCCATGGCTTGTCCATGAATAAGTGTCCTTGGATAAAGTCTCCGTATATTACCTCTGGCTTGGTTGATTGAATTAATAAAGTTAAATTGCAGCCCCCTTGTCCGTCATCTATGAAGTAGTTTACTGTTGCGTATCCCAGGTTTTTCGCAGAGATTTTTATTTTATCTCCTAGTTTTGACGCGGAAACTATTCTTGTTGAATTTACGTCTTTAGTTGTTCTGTTGTTATTTACTGGAAGTCCATTCGCTGGATTCCATCCATTGTCTCTAGATTTTTGTATTAATACATTTTTACCGAATCCACTTGTTGCCTGCTCCTCTATTGAGTTGTTTGCTGCTGGATCCCCTCTGGCTATTGCTGCAGCCTCTCTACCTTCTTCTGTTCCGTGATAAAAATCTCCAGGTTTAATTTTGAAGCGGATTGTTTTATCTGTAAAAATTTCATGAGTTAATCCTGGAATCCTGAATGCGTCATTTGTTTGGTTTCCGTTTCCATCTGTAGTCCACATTTGTGAGCCTGTTGAGGGGACTGTGCGGCGATCACGCGCAGTAAGCCTCCAATAATTATTTAATAAATTATAAGAAAGGAAGCCTCCCAAGATTGCGCCTAGTGTTTGGTGTTGCTCGTCAATTGGGGCAGAGACATATTTTACTATATCTTTAATTGAAGCGTTCTCGGTTTCTCCAAGCCCTATGTTGAGATGTAAGAAATTGCTATATTTTGCGCTATATATTTCCGCCAAAGACGCTCTTCTTGATGCCGCAAGTGACCACATTCTCTGGTCGCTGTTTGCTGGAGGGATTATAACTTCTGTCGAGCAAGGAACTTTGAGCTCCATTATTTTTACGCAGCCCAGCCTGTCGAAAACTTTAAAAAAGCACCTGTCTCCTGGTTTGTTTGCGTACAGCTTATAGTCGTCTTGCCAGGGTCCAGCGAGAGGTCCAATATCCACACCTGGCTGAACTGCAGAACTCTCAAAATGCGGTTGGTCTCCCCCGTAGTCAAATCCCAGCTTCAGTCCAAAACGATTGGCCCCATCAACTTTGGGAGGGGGCGCCGTATCTTGAGTCCAGGGTTGGTGAAATCCTTTAGGTGCGACTCCTCCTCCGTTCCAGTCGCTAGGCTTCCTGCAGACATATACTGAATTATTCAATGGGGACACTGTGTATGGCCCTCTTCCGCCCTCAACCTTCACGCTTAGTTGTAGTTTTATTGTATCGTATGACCCGTTTCCTCCTCCGTCTCCAACGCTTGGTCCAAATGGATTTCCCATTGGGTTTTCTGGGCTGAAAGTTGTGTCTCTATTATAATCCCATGCCCAGCCAAGCTCTGCGACTGGCGGGGCGTTGGGTCTGTTATGAATATTTCCTGCGTTTGCTGGGCTAGCTATTAATATGTCTGGCCAAGACGCTTGTCCTCGGTGGTTTTGGATTGTTATTTTTAGGGGGTCGACGTGTCTCGATTTAAAATTGCAGGGCCCAAACTTTGCTGGGCCGACTATTATGGTTAGAATTGCCTCGCACCCCACTTCATCTTTTACTTTGATTTTTACTACTCCAGAACCCCTGCCTTCTAGAAGGAGATATCTTTCTGAGTAGTCTATGTCTTTTATATTTTTTGCGCTTGTTAAATATTCAAATTGCCCGAATATTGTGTCTTTTGGATTTGTTAGTTGTCCTGGAATTTTTTGAAAAAGAGAACTGGTTATTCCTGTCGAGGAGGTTATCGAGAATGAGTATGCTCCAGTATATAGTCCGTCTATATTTTTTGCAGATAGAATTAATAGGTCTTCCGCGAATTCTCTTTCAACAAAAAGGGTGCTCGATGTCTTTTTTCCCGCAATTTTTCTTGTTCCTATTTCTTTTATAGATGTATCAAATTCGCTTTGGCCCGCTTTTGCTTCCATGTGTAGCTTGCAGCAGTATGGAGTTGGTGGGCAGGATTGGGTTGCTTGGTCTAGTGTGGCTGCACTGCAGTCTACATACCCTATGTCAACGAATGCGTTTATCGTTGCTTTTGTTATAGACTCTTCAAATCCTTTTATTAGTGGGAGTCCTTTTATGTATGGATAGCTGTTAAGTACATCATTTTCTATTCCTGGTTGACATACTAGGCTTTTATTGGTGTTTAATCTGCTCGTTTTTCCCGTTAAGCCAGACTTCAGGTGTTTTGGGGTTGTGCCGTTTACGGTCCTGGACGTAATTGAAGGCTTGCGTGGTGTGGTGGAGCTAATTCTTGCAGAGGGATTTACTTTTGTGCCCGACGCCTTGTCTTTATTGTGTCTTTCTTCTCTTAATGTCGCTGGATCTGGGTCCGAGACTTTATCTGTGAAAATTGACCCGTCGTATCTCCAGTCGTTCTCTGGTTCAACTGGATCGTTTTCCGTTCTTATTCCTGCTGATGTGTCTGGGTCTAGGTTTGTATGCCAAAATGATTCTTGATTGTTAAATAATTTTTCATCTCCTGTTGATGTTGGAGTCGATGCAGTTATTGATTTATTGAAACCATGCAAGGGTATTCCTACGGACTCCGTTTTCCCTGATTGGGTCTTGTAGTCCGCTATGGCATTTTGACCTACGAAGAATGGCCACGAGTCAGAGATTTCTTCTCCACATTCATTGTATACTGTTTTTCTTTCGATTAGGTTTCGATCTTCCATAAAGGAGGTATGAAACCCGAGAACTCTTGCTATGGTTCTTTTTGCGGTAATATTTGATATTGAATTTTCGTCTCCTACAGGATTCGGCAGCCCTGTTGCACTTAAGTAATCTGCTATTTTTGAATTTAAAGTTATAATAGATTTGTATGGAAGCCCTACTTTTGAAGCCGAAAAACCTATCATGTTTGCATCGTGAGTGTCATTCCCAGAAAACCTTACTAATATAGAATGGTCTGCGTCGTTCCATTTACATTTAGAGCTGCTGTTAATGTATTCATCTGGGATGGAGTTTCTGTGTTCTGGTTCTGCGGTTAAAAGGTTTTCCCAAACCTCTTTTTGTTCAAAAAGTTTCCTTAGCATAACTAGCTCTGCCGCTTCGTTTAATTCTGTAGCGTTTATTTCTGCAAGCTCTATATTATATTGAGATATGTTTTTTGCGGTTGGGTCTGAAATTTTTACCCAGTCTCCATTGCTTTTTTCTGCAAATAGGCTTATCGTTAAGCAATTCCCCGCCGTAGTGTCGCAATCATCTCTTGTATGTGATGGAGTGGGTATAGGGGTTTTTGTGGATGTGGAAGAAATGCTTTGTGTTGGAGTTGGTGCTGAAGTAAAAGAGGCTGTTATTGATTGACTTGATGTGGGAGTCTCAACTGGAGTAAGTGAAGATGAGTTTGTTGGGGTCTCGACTGGAGTTGGTGTGGGACCAGGAGTTTTGCTAGAGCTTATACTTGAGGTTCCTGTGGCGCTAATCGTTCCTGTAGGAGTTATACTTGAGGTTCCTGTGGCGCTAATCGTTCCTGTAGGAGTTATACTTGAGGTTCCTGTGGCACTAATCGTTCCTGTGGCACTAATCGTTCCTGTTGGTGTCGCAGAGCTGGTTGTCGTTCCTGTTGCTGTTATTGTGCTCGTCGCGCTTAAGCTGCTCGTTCCCGTGAAGGATACGCTAATTGATGCCGTTCCTGTAGCTGAGACTGTTCTCGTTCCTGTTGCTGAGCTTGTTCCTGTTGCGGTTCCTGTTGCGGTTCCTGTTGCGGTTCCTGTTGCCGTTCCTGTTGCCGTTCCTGTGGCCGAACTTGTTCCCGTTGGTGTTGTAGAATCTGTCGCTGTTAAGCTGGTGGTTCCTGTATTCGTTGGTGCGGGAGTTGGACAAGTTCCTTCATGTACACTTAATTGTATGCTTGTCGACCAAGAAACTTCCCAAGGAGCATTTCCTCCAGTATTGTCCGCTAAGTAGCTTTCCGAAGAAGAGGATTTAAAAATCCAAGAATTCAATAAAGAAACAAATAAAAACTTTTTATTTTCGTCTCCTTCTTTTGAGTATACTGCTGACTGGGTTCCATATGTACCTGAATTTAAATTATAATTTGCAGAAGGGTTTTCTTCGCTATTTCCTACAATATTTGAAAACTCGCCTTTTCCTATTGCGCAAATGTAATGTACGGCGCTAGCTGTTGGTGTTGCAACAATCGTAGGGCTGACTGTTTGTGTGGCCGTTCCTGTCGATGTTGGCGTTCCTGTCGATGTTGGCGTTCCTGTCGATGTTGGCGTTCCTGTTGGCGAGACTGTGGTTGAGGTTGTCCCTGTTAACGTTGCTGTTAACGAAACTGTTGGGGTTCCCGTGGTTGAACTTGTCCTACTGGCGGTAGATGTTGGAGTTGGCTTTACTGGAGTTGACGAAATGGAAGTTGTAGAAGTTGGAGTGCCACAAGCAAAGTCAAAATCCAGAGCCCTGCAAGGGTCGACATAGAATGTTGCAATTAAAGCGTCCCAGAAAGAGTTCTTTCCTCCTGCTGCATTATTAAATGGAATCGCCGTATTTCTTGAAGTTGCATTCGATGTGTCATGCACAATAAGCCAATCGGTCTCCCCCTCAATATCATATGAAGAGTTTGCTTCTATGTAGCCTATGATTGCTACTGTTTGGCCTATTGCTAGGTCCGCGTAAAATGTTTTTGATTCTCCTGTAAAATCTGCATCTAGGTCTCCTATTATTTTATAGTAAGATATATCGAACTCGTCTTCTTTTAGTTCTGTGGTTGTTGAGTACTCTGGCACTTCAACTGGTGCCGCCTTTCCGCTCTCTATCGCCTGAATGCCTTCTCCTATTTTCCACTTACTCTCATCTATTGCTAAATTTGCAAGAATAACCCTGTTGTTGTGTATTTCGTTTTTAATTAAATCAAATACGCTTTCTTTTGAAGAGGCGCTAGCCTCACTTCCGTTAAATGATTTTGGCAAAAGCCCTCCATTTTGGCCTTTGTATTTGTGGTATATGTATCCTGCGGCCGATGTGTATCCTGCGCTCCTATAGAATAGGTCTAATCCTCTATATATGTTGTATGTGTGGGTGCCTTGCTCGTATGTCGTTTCAAAGAAGGGGGTTAGTGAGGTTGTGTTTGTTGCTGTTGAGGACTTGGTTATTGTTGGAGTCTCTACGTGTACATTTTCATATGTATCGTCGTGATCTGTTACTCCCATCCTGTTTGTGTTCATGTACCAGCCGAAGTCTGTTTGTACGCACTTACTGTCCTTCCAGCTTGTTTTTTCTGGTCTAATCGATGGGCCGTCTAGTGAAAAGTCATTCCACCCTTCCCCAGAGTTCCACACTATCGTATTAATTGATGATGTATTCCCTTGTTTACATTGATCGTATTCTTTTCCGTCTGTGGGTAGTGTAATAGAGCAGGGTGGGCAAGCGTTTAGGTGTCCAAGCTGTATTGCTGCCGCAACTGGAGCGCTCCATTTTTTATATTTCTTTGTGGACAGGTCTGCCTCTGTTGGCCCATTGGTGAGCCAGTCGCAAGATTCATTATCTGTTCCAGTAAAGGGGTCGGAGAAAGAGTCTAGCCCATAAAAGCCTGGAGTTTTCCAATCTGGAACATAGCAATCTACATATTGCGGAAACTTATACTCTGGAGGCTCAAAGGAAGGACTTATTGTTGAGGTCGCTGTGGCAATCGCATCCGTCAGGCTTACGGTTATGGTTGGTGTTGGGCAGTTTTCGGCTTGACTTGCAAAAATTGGGAGCCTGTCTATTCCCGTTATTTCTTCGTACGTGCTTACTCCGTGGTATTTTAAGTAACCCCTGTACCAAAGGTTTAGGTTTTCTTTATCTATTTGAAGGTGCGGGAAATTTGTTATATTTCTGTATGAAATGTACGCCCTGAATACGTCAATATCTACATTGTCCAACTCTTTGCCGTTTGGGTCTGTAAAGTTCGCACAGTCAAACACTGGCACTTTTGATACCGAGGTTATCGGTATGTATTTTTCCTCACCCTTTTTAAGTATGTTTTTGTAGAAGTCAACTAGGTCTTGCGGTTTTACTTTTTGTAAGTCTACCGTAGATTCATTGTTTATATACTGTATAAAACCCCTGTATATATCTATATCCCCTCCATCCAGACAGTGGTCTAGATTGAAATCCGTATGACAACAAAAGTTGTTTGGGGTTATGGAGGGAGTTGGGGGCATTATATTAGGGGCTCGCTTAGAAAAATTTTATTTATATGGGATATTGTTTTTCCTACGTCAATTGCGTGTGGAGATCCGAAATAGTTTTCGTTTATCTCCGTTCTGGACATATATAAGTTGGTCGTATTTATTGAATTGTCTGTGTTGTTGTTTGCTGTGATCGTTGTTGTTATTTCTTCTCTATCTCCCCGAATATAGTTTTCGTAAAACTTTGGCCAATCATTTGGGGCGGAAAGGTTTGGAGACGTATGTATTATCATATGAACAATATACACGGGAGATCCGTCGTTTTTTAATTTTAAACTGGTTATTTGCTCTTCGCCAAACTGTGGAAGGTCCGCTAGGTTTGTTTCCATATTCGGTGTAAGGGGTATTAGGTATGGATCGCACCCGCATTCTTCTCTGGAAATGTACTCGAAAATATATGGTTTATCGTTATTCATCCATCCCTCCACGCAGCTATCTGAGCGCCTAAGCCATACGTAGTATTTCTGCCTTGATCTTATTGCGGGGCACCCCCTTACGTTTAGGTTTGCGTCTTTTTTTATTGAATTTCCATGTACGGATATGGTTTCTTGGGTTTGTTTTTTTACTATTAATTGTGCCGCACATCTTATTTTTGGTGGATAATAAAATTCTTCCGTAGAAGTTATTGTTATTGGGGGAACGGGAGGAGACTTAATGGGCTTGCTTTTTTTGATAGGCAGAAAAGTTTTTTCCGCACATGTTTTCAGTGCGCAGCATATGCACGAATCCTCGTGAGTTTCTACGTCGTCAGCTTTTTTTACTTTTATGCCACTTAAATCTAGGGGTTCCTTGTTTACTGTTTGTATTGTACCTGGAGCAAGGGAGGTAAAACTCCAACATCCAGCATAGTCGATCATATCTATTTCGATATAACAAAACTCTGGGATTTCTTTTCTGTGTATAACCTCTAGATAGGCGCTTCCTTCGCAGCTCTTTAATATATGCTTCTTTGTCGAGTCCGCTCCAGACACAAAACTAACCGTCTTTTTCGTGCATTCATCTTCGTATTTCCTGTGTCCTGGTCCAGTCAGATATATTTCTATGGTATGAGATCCTGGATTAAGATTGGTTATTGTAACAAACTCTATTCCAACAACTAAGTGGGCAAATCCTCCGTCTATTTTATACCACCAGTTGTGATATCTTCCTCGTGTTTTTATATCTACCCATAAATTATTTCCATACGGATATACGTCCGCGCTTGTTATGCATGGGTCTAGGTCTGTTCCAGTGGGGGTATACCCCCTTCTGTCCATAAACGGTTTTGCGGGAACTGGCTCTTGCGTATTTGTGGGGGTGGCGAAACCGTACGCTTCTGGAACCTCTGTATGAGCCTCCGTGATAGAAGGCGTTGGCGCAGAAGGAAAGCTTTCCCCAAGGGGAATAAACTCGTATGCCAATTTTGGCGCATTTTTTCTGTTTTCCTCGTCTTCCATAGTGTATTTTTTTTATTCTGCATTATCTTCTGTTAGAAAGACTTGCTTGAAATAAAATTAAATGTAGCATATTACTACATGATACACTAAAAAGAGTATAGCTCTACACTATTTATTTTTAAAAACCCCTAAAATAAAATTCGCTGCTTTGTGTCCCCCGCAAATAAGGACTATTAAAGCTATTATCGCGCCTAGAAACATTAGGGGGGTTGAGATGTTTGGTTCTGATTTTCTTTTGTTTTCTAGATGGTTGTATGACTCGACTTCTTCTTTTGAGATCGTTCCGTCTTTATCTATATCTACCTGCGAAAACTCTATTGTCTGCGCCGTGGGAGGTGGGTTATTCGTTGTTGTTGCGCTTCTTTTCAGGCTTATCATGCAGGACTGTAGAAATAAGCTTAAAATTACTACTGTAAGAATTCTCATCTTCTTTTGCTTGGTATTGCATAGAATCCTACTACCATAAAGCATAGGTCAAAAAAGGATGTTAGTAGTAATCCCCCTGTCATCTGTACTACTGTCCATTCTTCGGCTCCTGTGAGCCAGCTAAATATACCCCATTTTGCCGACTCTCCTTTTGGTACTATGACATCATAGGTTATATGTGGGTTGAGTGCGTAGAAAATCATAAGAAAGCACATTGTAAACGTTATACTTAAGAATAATATTCTTCTTGTTACTTTAACAAAGGGGTCTTTTGCTTGTTCCGCTTGGTTTTTTAAGATCGCTTGTAGGGTTTCATTGTCTCTAGCTGCAAGCATTAATTGGTCTTGGCGGCGTTGCTCTAGCCAGAAATTAACTAGGTTTGCTCCTAGCTTTATTGCTGCGCCAATTACAGTATTTAATACTGGTCCCATATAATGTTATACACTATTTGGCGAAATATAGGAATTTTATGTTGCCACCACTCCTATTATTGTGTGTCCTTCTGGGTTTTGGAATGTATATAAGTCTCCAACTGTGAATTCGTGGCTTGATAATCCTACTGTCATTTCGTCTCCAGCTATCGGAACTGTGTGCCCCCAGCGAGTCGTGTCTGAATTAGTTACATTTGGGATGTTTTTTAAATTTGTTACCGTATGCAGGTTTATGGTATTTTCTTTTACCGAGAATATTTCTTCTGAGGCTGTTCCTATTGTTACTTTTTTGTCAACCTTTAGTGCCGCATCATCCTTTAGGTCTGAGAGATGGGAAAGCCCCCCTATTGTGTCGCTTGAGTCGTATTTTAGGTGCAGCTCGGAGTTTACAAATTTTTTATTTCCATAAACCGCTGGAGCATCTCCAGCTTCTCCAGTCTGGTCTACTGAGGGCCAGGCTCCAGGCATGTTTTTAACTCCATTTACATATGGGGTGGTATCTCCGCCCAGCTCTAGTTTTACCCAGCATAAATTTGGACTGAAGGAAGGGCTGTTTTTTATTTCGTTTGATTTTGCTGTTGCCTGTGCGGTACTAAATGGTCCGTATTTATTTCCATTCCAATATACGTACTTGCTTCTGCCTTTGGTAGTAAAAACTTTACCTGGGTTTAATAGAGAAGTTCTTGCGTAACCTCCGTAATTTGCATCCGTTGAGTCAGTGCTTCCTAGTTGAATCCAGTCGGTATACCCTTTGGTTCCTCCGTTTCCCCAGTATCCTTGGGGTATTAGCTTATAGATGGTCGGGTCTGATATTCCGTATACATGCACAAGCATTCCTACCGTCCTTCTTCCTGACGAATAAATACTTCCAGTATCCTGTCTTCCTTGGTCGTTTGATGTAATGTCATTTCTCTCATCTAAGTCTACTACTTCATGCAGTCCTCCTGCCCCGAGTTGAGAAAAATGGCTCGGTAGTACGCCACTGTTGTTTGAGGGAATTACTGCCCCGCTGAACCTTACTGTTCCTGAACCAGATGGAAATGAAAATTTCGCGCCCATTATACTTTTGTTATTGAAACGTTATTTACTAGAGAGTCTGATCCCTGGCTTACTGTTAGTCTTGTTAGTGACATCTGTGTTGCTCCTTGTTCTGTTGGAGTTTTTCCGTTTAGATTGGTCTCCACTTTATTTGTTCCTTTTTTGTACCAAAAAGATTTCGTTATCGTTCCTCCGAAGTCTCCCCCTCCGTTTTTAAAAGTATTTAACCCTAAATCTTGCGGATGTAAGAAATAGAGGCTCCAACTGTTATCGTTTATAGAACACGAGTTAGTAGTCATCCAGTCTAGGTAATTGCTGCTAGAGTTATTTGGCGGGGGCATATCATACTCTGGTTCAAAGCTGGACACTGTTGGGTTTTCTACTATTCTTGACACGCTTGTTCTTCTGTCTATCAGTGCATCGAGAAATCTTGGAATATCTGGTTCATAGAAATATAGGCCCGATGGGTTTGTGAAGTTATAATTACCATCTCCGAGTATCTCGTAGAACTCGGCTCCGAATCCATCTATCGTTCCTTCTGATCCGCAAGTCGTGTTGAGCCAGAAAAGCGCTGCCCAGGTTGATTCTGAGGATGCGGTATTGCAAGAGGGGCATCCGTCGTATTTATCTCCAAGCTCCCCGTGGGAGCCTGGATCATAGGTATCTGCCAGGGGGACCTGGCTTTTTGTTATGTTTTTTTGCACTGCCTTGTAGCAGGTTTCACCTATTTTGATGGAACCATCGCTAGATGTAAATCCTGAAGTGCTTCTTGGTATCCAGATGCTCATAGTATTTATTACATTTAATTGTTGTTATTGTGAAATTGATATTTATTGTATAGGTAAGAATGGGGAAATTGATATGTCGTAAATTGTTTGTCTGCGTGTCGAGGTTGCGTCTTCTGGTATATCGTAACTTGCGAGTACATATAATCTTTTTCCGTCATCGCTAAGTTCTAGACTTGCCCCAAATCCCCTAAAGGGGTTTTGGTCGTCGGGGTAATAATCAAAACTCTTTACTTCCGAAGATTTTATTGGGTTAGTCTTCCAGGGCTCTCTCTTGTTCCAGAGTCCCGTAGAGGAGTCTCTGTCAAATAAATGAACAATTCCTTCTTCGGGGCCAAATATCGGAGAATGTCCTGGGTTGGGATAAGGTAGTCCTGATACCGCCGCAGTATTATTTTTTATAGCTACTCTTCCCCACGCGACCCTATCTAAATCTTCAAACTGGCTTTTAAGTTCGTAGTTTCCGTTTTCGGTGTTTAGCTCATAGAACCAAACGCTTCCCCCGCCTTGATGCGGAAAATCCGACCCCGCACTATAGTATTCCACCTCTTCTCCTTCAGGAAACTCGTTACTCTGTCCTTGGGAGACGATAAGGAGATTTCCGTGTGCTTTTGCCCTGTAGCCAAAGTACTTATTTGTTGTTGGAGTTGGGGGTAGTAAATCTTGGGAATGAGAATAGGTTTCTAGTGAAGCGTCTCTTTTGTATATTTTTACTATACCAGTGTTTTCCGCGTTATGTATATGGCTTCCTACAAATAGATATCCATTGTTTGCATCTAGGATTTCGTATGAAGTGGTTTCTGCCCCATAATCTTTATAGAAGGTTGTATTTTCTTCCAGGTCATCGTCAAAATGATTTAATAAATTAAAGTCGTCTCCGTCTCTTTTATATACGAAAAACCTAACACTATATGGTGGCGAGAACTTGGGGTCTCCGTCGTTGTAGCTCCCAGTTTTCTTTGCGATTAATGCTTTTGTTATGAGGTAGTCTTCGTCGAGCTTCGTTCCGTACGCTCCAAAGCCAGAAAAGTAGTCTGCATGGTTCGGCGAGTTTTGATTCGTTGGCGGGTCATTCCTTGGAACGAACGGCGGGTATAGGATCGTTTTTTGATCAAATCCAGAGGAGTTTTTCTTGAAAACTATGATTCCCCCTTCATACAGTCTTCCGCAGACCATGCCGTCTATATTGTTTCCGTAAATTCCTGAGTTGCTGTATCCGCTTACAAAATAAGTTCCGTCAAAATCGGAAGAGCCAAAGTTCGCACTGTTGTGGCAACGCTGGGGAGAAGCCAGGGAATATGTTTTTGCGCTTACGTACTCAATTCCGTCTTCTAGCGAGCAGAGTATTGGGTTTTTTCCTTGGGTGTCGCTTGCTAGTTCTAGATGCCAAATAGGAAGCGCCATATAGTCTCCAACTACATGAATTTCGTGGGGGTAGTGTCCTATTATTCTACCTTGCCTGTTGGCGCTGACGCCTTCAATTTCTAGAACTACGCTTGAGCTAGAGAGCGGGGTAAGTGTCGGGGTTGGCGGGAGTGGGGTAAGTGTCGGGGTTGGATTCGGCGAGGGTGTCGGTGAGCTTGTTGGTGTTGTCGCTGAGGTAACATACTGTAAATCTTGAGGCTCATTGGGAACTCTTAGAATATACCCCTCTCCCAACTTTAAGTTTTTGCTTGATGACCATTGTGCTGGAATCGATCCAAATATAGTGTTTGACTCTAATTGCCACAAAATATTCTGATCTTCTGTTTGTAAAATTAGTCCAGAGTCTGAGCGCCCCGCTTCTGCTGTTAGTGGCTTGTCTATTGTGCTTAGTGCGTTATTTATATCATGATCATCTGGTCCATAATAACCTATCCAATTGAATGTTTTATTTAATGGAAGTATTAAATTTTCTGCAACTTTTGTTAGGTTTTGTATTGTTATGTTTACGTCAGTGTGTAGGTGGATTATGTAATTCTCTTTGTAGTCTATATTGATACTTGAAGACCATTGCGCTGGGATTGTTCCAAATATAGTGCTCGACTCTAATTGCCAAACAACTATTCCGTTTTGGGTTGTTATAAGTAGTCCAGAATCTGACCTTCCAGGATATAGTGAAGTTGGTTTTGGTAGGTCTTCGAAGAATTGTTCTGCCGCCTTGGGTTCCACGTTAAAGGAGCACCAGTTGTGCCCCTCTGGTTTATTGAAAACTATATCCATTTTACGTAGAAAGTTTGAATTTCGCTTCTTGAGTTAGTCCTGCGAGACCTATGGCATCTCCATGTTTTACAGCGCTTAGGTCTATTCCGTCTGTGCTTGATGCGTCATAAATTGTAGAAGAACTTTTGTCGAAATACTTGAACGATACTGATTTTGTATTTGATGCATTTATGTCTACATCTACTGAAACGTCAAAGTATTTAAAGTACGCCCCTGTTGTTGGCGCAATTTGGTAGGATAATACTCCGTCTAAGTATACTCCCAATAGGTCGTCCGCCGCTGTAAATCCAAAGTCATTTATGCCTACGAAAACTCCTGTTGTGCTTGCAACTAGTCTTATGCTTGCCGTTCCGCCAAGATCTGGAGGGGCTACAACTTGCCCGAACGGATAATTAGAATCGGTTGTCCATGTCGGCGTCGGGGTTGGAGCGAGGGTTTGTGTTGGAGTGCTTGTCGGGGAAGAGGGGGAGATTATACAATTAGTAAACGGAGCCGAAGGTTTTGTGAAGTTGCCTGTATATACGGCCCTCCTGCTAATGCGAATTTCATCTAGGTAACCGTTGAACGCCTTGTAGGGAGAGCTCCAATGAAATCCGTATAAGGCGTATCCGATGGTTCCAATATGCACCTCACGCAAACTCGTAAGGTGTTTACTTACAGAGGTTGGAGATCCTGATAGGCTCCCGTCTACGTAAAAACTGGTTGTGTAATCTGCTTCTCTAACTAATGCAACGTGACTCCATGTATCTAGAGTAAGTGCATTTTCTGCACTTTGGTGATAGGCTCCGCCTCCATCGATGGCGCTAAACTGGAGCGTTTGGTCAGAGTTACGAAACCAAATTCCCCAATCTCGAGAGTGCGATCCAGATCGATGCCAACAGTCTATAATATTAAATCTAATCGAAAGTGATGAAGGCCTTATCCAGAATTCCATAGTAAAAGGCCCAGTTCCCAAGTTTAACGAACTCGAATCTCCTGATCTAGTTTGATGGGAATGAGGAATTTTAATGCCCGCTGAGCCGTTAAAATAAATGGAGCTATCCCCAAACTGTGATTGATCTGTCTCATGGTTAGCACCCGAGCCGTACATGACAAATGGATTGAGCAAGGAATGTTCGTAGGTCGAAGAGTCGATTATTAGGTCCGATTCATTGGTTGTATCGGAGTGAATCAAAAGTGCAATGTCATCACACCCAGGGCAAGTTACTGTATTCGTGGGACATACGAAAACTGAGTGAGATGGCGTTGGAGGAGGGTGTGTCGCGCTTGGGCTAACAGTTGGAGTAGCTACTGGAGTCGCTGTTGCAGTTGGTGTTTTTGGGTAGCAGGGCACATGCAGCTGCGAGGGAGGAGTAAATTCGTCGCTGTATATAGCTTCCTTGGTGATTCTAAAATCTTGCATATATCCTTTGAATCCTGAGTAATTCGATCCGTGTCCTGTGAGACGCTTGCCTATGGTAACAATATCTGTTCCGCCGTGGTGCGCACTCATTGCCTTGTTTATTCCACTTTTAGATCCCTTCAATGCTCCGTCAATATACAGGCTTATTTTGTTGTCTTTTCTTGTTATTGCTATGTGGTGCCACACATTGAGCGAGGTGTTTTCAGATGAAACCCATTCAGACCTGTCATAGATAAATGTCCATCCATCGCCGCCTTGCCAGTTGTAAAGAATTCTCCACCTGTTCTCTTGTGCGGCGTTTGGGTCGGAGAAATGGTTTCCTATGATTGCCTCGCTTGGGTTCATGTTTTCTTCTCTGTAAGACCAAAACTCTATCGTAAAGTCTTCGCTTGATCCAAAGCTCGTGGCTGATTCGCTGAATGTAAGATTGCTTGATGTTCCGTTAAAATATAGAGCCCCTTCGTCGAATAAAGCTTCGTCGCTAACCTCTATGTCGTTCCATGTTCCTGTAAGGGTGCTGGTGTTGCTTGTCGCCTTAACGGCGCCCTGGTACCCAAGGAACCACTTGTTGCTTGAGTCATTATAGTCTATATACCAATTATCGTCTGAATCATTAGTATAATAAGCACCTGTCGATCCAGCGGAACCTGAAAACAAACTATACTTTCCAGTTTGGAAGCTTCCTGAACCTGAGGGGTCCGAAACAAAGATTGAGCTAGGTTTTTTGTGGTCTAAATCGCTGCCGCTTATCGTTAGGCTCGGATTTGCCTTATTCATTACAGAACTTACGTCACTGGAAACATGTTGAATGTGTAATAGTGTTTTTTCGCACGATGCCTGGCTGACGTTTGCGCTTATGGATGGCGTAGAGGTTACTGTTGCAGAAAAACTTGGGGACACTGTGACTGTAGTTGTCGCAACTGGGCATTGTTGTGTCAAGAGACGGTACTTCGCCCCTGGGTTTCCTGAGTTGAATAATACTAAGTGGTCGCAGGACGAAGTAGATTTGTATAGTCCATATTGCCCCGACTTACCTGGGAGTCCATTATGGTGCGAGGCGTCCCACGATTCGGCTACCGCAACAAAGGTTTCGGGTCCGATAAATTTGGTATTATTTGTTCCCGCGTCCTGACCTGTGTATGGGTTTACTCCGAGCCATTTTATGGTCAGAGAGCTGAACACGCCTTTTGTCGGGTCAAAGGTAGATGCCTCATTAGGGCTCCAGCCTGGCCCCCAGCCCGTTCCCGATCCAGTGTTAACCATAACGTAGTTTTGCTCGCACCAACCAGCATCAAGATCTATTTGTGGGCATTCGGTTTTACTGGCTGTTGCGATTGGATCTGGAGTGAGAGAGGTCGAAGTTGTGCTTGTTTCTGTTGGACTTGAGGTTCTCGTGCTTGTTGGGCTTGCTGGAGGAGGACTCAAAGAGACTGACGGGGTTCCACATACCCCAAGATCAACTGAGCTTCTGGGGGCAACGTAGGTATGGAAGGGAATATTCTGCCAGTAATCCGCACTATAGCTTTGTCCATCGGAACTCCAGAAGGGAATTCGAACGAGTTGATCCCCGAGTGGAGATATGACAAACGTAATTAAAGTGCTTTCTTTTTGTGCTTTATATAAATACAGATCTGCAAATGCGAATACTATGCCTGTGCCCATATTTGCATAATATGCATACCCGTTGTGAAAGGTGGGCGTATTTCCTTCTAATATACTACTCAGCTGTGAGTATGCTCCTGACGCAGTTATGTCCACTTCTCCTGTATCTGAGCTTATTCTGTCTATAGACTTATAGAACTCAAGGCCATTCGAGTGGAAAGCATATTCGAATCTTTTGCGGTTTAATTTGCCCACTATCCCTTGTATTTCTCTCTGGGGGCTCGGTTCATAGAACTCTAGTTCTGCTATCGATGTATAATCTCCTCCGTTGTTATCGGAGACATTAATTCTATAGTGTGAGTAGGGTTTTTGGGTATAAATATCATAGTCGTTTCGTCCGTCTTGTAGTACTTCTCCGCTTTTTTCCTGTATTACGCTCCAAGTTATTCCGTCATCCGACGCTTCGATTTTCCAATCTTTGGGATCGTATTGCCCTTTTGTTCCAGATAGTGCCGAGTAATCGATTCTATATATGCTATATTTTGCTATAAATGTGCTTATGGGTATCGACTCCCAAACTATTCTTATTCCTGTTTTTCCTTGTACCGAGGGCGCGCTGTCTTTCCATGCCGTCCAGGCCCCGTTGCTTGGGTTGGATACTCCTGCTCCGAAGATCCCATTGAACGCTGCTCCTTCAGAATTAGGGAACTCGTTGTCTCCTATTCCGTATATATGCGGACTATCCTTTTGGGAAATTATGGGCAATTTGTATAGCGGAAAGTCTTTTGCATAAGTGCCTAGCATTCGGATTTGATCTTCCATGGTTACTTGGGAGATATTTACGCATAAATCTTTAATTTCTGGGGCACTAATGGAAGTTGAAGAAGTTGGCGTATCTGGCTTGCATATATCAAATTCGTCACCTGGCGGAAGCGTTGCGCTCCATGTTGAGGTTGGGTAAGGGCTTTTTGTTGGCGTCGGCGTTGGCGCGGCAATAAAGGGGGTATCTGTTGGTGTTGCACAATAACCAAATAGATCTCCGAAAATGGCCGAGGAAGAGGGGCTTTGTGAAACCGAATTCGAGCTGGTTGATGTTGGCGTGGCGCAGGCAACTCCTGGGGTTAAGTGCCATTCTGTCCAGTCCCCGTCCTCTTCTAGGTACCAGCTTACGTTCCACGGAACTTGTGCGTGCTCATTTTGAAATGACTGGAAGGCGAGGTCTGCTGGCGTCGTTGTTTGAGATTGACTGTTATTTAATATAAAATACCATCCAGAAACTGCGGGGTTTGTGCTTGATTCTAGGTAGAGTATGCTTACCCCTCCATTCTCTCCTATTCCTCCATGCCTACTCCATGTTTCATGTTTTTGTGTTGCTCCAGGCTCTCCGATAGCCTGCTTCATTATTGTTATTACTTTTTCAAGATTTGCGTTTGTCTGCTCTATTTCGTATGTCCCTTCGAGGTGATTTTTCAACGCCTTTTGCGGGGGCGAGGACCAGACATTTCCTGTGCCCCGCAGACAAAAACTATCTATCCATGGGGCTGGGGGGATATATGTTACGGAAGCAGTAGCGCTATTGCTAGGGCTCTCTGTTCTTGAGGCGCTCGGGGTTTTTGAGGGAGTTGGCTGAACGCAGCTCTCAAATAAATCTCCCACTGAAACGACTACAGGTGGAGCTAGTGCCGCACGTGGATTTCTTATTGAAGATATGTCAAAATCAATAAATCCCACCTTAAGGTCTTTTGATATTTTCCTGTTAGATTTGTCTGAAAGCTTGCTTGATCCTACTGATTTTATATAGGCTTTTTCATTGCAGGTTTCGCAAAACTCTCTGTATTTATATGGCCTCGACGTCGGCTTGAGTCCGAAATATTCTCCATAGGGAAACCTTTCATATGGCACCACTGGAAAATTGCTAAAAGCAGAATCCCTGAAAAGGGAGAGCGCAAAGTCTAGTTCGTAATTTGTGTTAGCTACTATGACTACGCTGATTGTGGAAACTGTTTCATCTAAGCCGCCAAACGCAAATGGGTCGTTTCTACTTTTTGATGTTGTTATAAATCCAGCTGGAATGGTGTATGATTTATCCCCAAGTTTGCTTTTGCTTTCTAAATAGGTCTGTAATGAAGCATTTTGTAGTAGAAAGTCGCTATTTATTAAGACGCTTTCTTCGTCTTCTGAGGTTAAGTATGAGTTGAATGTTTTTACATTAAAATTCCCTTTTACTTGGGCGTTAAGTCCAAAAGTATTTTTATCTAATAGGACCCTTCCGTTATTGTAGTCTATTATTATTTGATCTTTTCCATTTATTGCGTCTGGATACTCAAAATAGTCCGCCCCGTTTATCTTTAGCCTCTTTCTGAATCTGGCTGGATTGGGGGGAGTTCCAAATTCGGTATCTGGAAGCACATCTTCTAGCGCAAGGAACTGTCTGTAGGGAGAATGGTACGCCGCCATACCTTCTGGAATGTTTGACGAAAAGGTTAAATCATTGCCTGGAACACTGGGTCCTTCTGGGCCTCCGACAAAGTTTATGTCGATTGTTCTATAGGCCTCTCCCACTACTCCGAGCTGGTACTCAAACCAGAGATAGAAGCTTGATTGTAAAATATGGTCAAATTGAGTTTTCATTCAGCTGCTCTGTTATATTAAATACACTCTTTATTAAACATCTATTACTTTTTTTTGAAATTTGTGTATTCTATGTGTATGGAGCGCAAAAATGCAGGAATAATAGTTGCGAGCGACACTCAGGTTTTGCTTGCAAAAAGAAATTGCCATCCAGGGGTTAGCTTTCCTGGATACTGGTCTCCTTTTGCGGGAGCTATAGAGGGCGGAGAGACTCCAGAAGAAGCAGCCATAAGGGAGCTTTTTGAGGAATCTCAAATAAAGGTTGAGGGAGGCGTCGATTTTTTAGGAAAAACAAGTGGAAGTGGTGGTGAATTTTCTTTATTTCTTTATAAAGTCAAAAAGATTCCTTATCCTGTAATAGATTTTGAGCATACTGAGTGGGGGATATTTCGGATCAACTCTATTGGTTGCTCCCCAGAGCCCATGGATAGTTGGGTTTGCTCTAAGATTCTGGAGCTTAATAAATAAAAAAACCCCCAGAAAACTGGGGGTTTTTTTAAAGAAGCTTTATTTTAGTTTTACTTGCCTTTCTTCGTCGCGCAAGAGCTTCCTCCTCCTTGCAGAAGGGCCACAACTAGGATTAGGGTAATTACCCCAGCAAGGCTCGCTTCTGGCCCAACAAATCCATTTACGATTCCCTGTAGGTTGCCGATGATATCGATTCCTGCTCCAGCCCCAAAAACAACTTGGGATAGTACTAATAGTCCGATAACAGACATTAGAATTGCGCTAATGCCACAAATGGCACACTTTAATTTACTTACTACTTCGTTCATAATTTTTTATTTCTTGGGGTTATTAGAATTTTAGATTCAAGGAAAGAGAGAAGACCTCTTCACCTTCAATTGTATCTGAGTTTACGTGCTCCACTCCGAGTTGAACTTCCGCTGCGTCGGAAATTTCCCTGGATGCGGAGGCTCCTAGAATATAGTAGTCTACGTTCAGGGTTGAAGAGGCGTCTGTGCTTCCGTACAGTGCCGAAAGCGCAAGGTTCGCAACTTTTAGATCTAGTTCGTGACTTACTGACACTTCTACAGTATATAGGTCTTCCTCTAGATTCTTCTCTAGAACAAAAGCGGGGCTTAGTGCTGTGTTTAGCGCTGCTCCGAGTCTAATGTCTAGAACCGCCTCTCCAGATACAAGCTCCGTGTGTTCTAGCCCTAGGTTCGCAGAAACGATATCTCCAATCTGCCTAGAGAGAGTTCCGTTGAAAATATAGGTGTCTGCGCTAGATGACTGATTTGTAAAGGCGTTTAACTTGGCGTTAAATCCCCCCAAATCGGCGCCGTAGGAAACGTCTGATTGTACAGACTCCCCAGAAACCAAAGAGCCCCTGAGGAAATAGTCTGAAGCGTAACCTACGCTTGCTGAACCCTCTCCTCCAGAGGCGGCGTTAATAGATAGGCCCAATAGGACCAACAGTGTAATTAATTTTGTTTTCATAATATTGTTCGCGAGCAACTTAGCTGCGGAAAGAGGTATTATATATCCCTTATTATAAAAATCAAATCTTTTTTTAAAAATCGTCTTCGAGCGTTCCTGACTGTTGGTATTCCCTTACTCGTCTTTCAAAGAAATTTCCCATTGCCTGTACGTCTACAACTTCTCCTAGCCATGGGAATGGGTTTGTGTCGCTAGGGAATCGGTAATCTAGATTTATTGCCTCTAGCCTTCTGTTTCCTATGTAATGCATGTAGTCTACAAACATATCCGCGCTCAATCCTAGGATTCCAGTCGGAAGCACGTCATGCGCATATGCTATTTCTAGTTCTACAGCCTTTTTTATGTGTTCTATAAACTCGTTCTGTATTGCCTTGGTCCAAATTGTTGGGTTTTGTTCTATTAGCGTGTTGATTAGATATGTTCCAAATGCAATATGAGAGCTTTCGTCTCTTAGTGTGTATTTTATTTGATCAGAAATTCCCTGAAGCTTGTTTTGCCTACCTAATGCTAATAACATGGCGAATCCACTAAAGAAAAAAGTTCCTTCGCATACTATCCAGTACGTAAGAAAATTTCTTAGTATTTCTTGTTTTCCTTGTTTTGTGTTTGGGTTAAAGTCTTGCCTGCTTATATCGTTAGTTATTTCCATCAAAAAGTCGTCTTTGGCTTTAATGCTTGGTATTGTTTCGTACGCATTAAAAACTTCTTCAACGTCTAGATCAAGGCTGTCGCATATGTATACTACCGTAAGGTTGTGTAGGCTTTCTTCAAAAGCTTGCCTAAGAATGTACTGCCTGCACTCAGCGTCTGTGACATAACGAAAAGCGGATAGGAGAAGATTATTGCCAACCAAAGACTCGCTTCCAGCAAAAAATCCGAGGCAACGCTTGACAAGTAGTTTTTCGTCTTCAGATATTTCATTATTCTTCCATTGGTTTATGTCGTTTTGCATTGAAATCTCGGTTGGCATCCAATTGTTTGCGCAACTTTTGATGAATAGATCCCATGCAAATTTATGTTTATGTGGAAGTATTCTGTTTACCCCCGCTATGTTTTCTGTTAATAACTCTCCGCTTTTACTGTTCATTTTTGTATATATCGATTTGTTTTTTATTTAGGATCACTTTTATTGACAACTTTCGCAAGACTCTCCGTTTTTCATTGCTTCTATGCTACACGCTGACTGTTGGAGCCCCTCCTCTTCTTCTGCCTGTTCTTCTTTTTGCTCTACAGATTTTTCTATCTTCGTGGCCGCCCGATTTCTCAGGTAATATGTGGTCTTTAGTCCTGCTTCCCAGCAGGCCATATAAACGTCATTCAGGTATTTTAACGATGTGGACTTATTGTATAAATTAAAACTTATCGACTGGTCCATCCATTTTTGCCTTTCGGCATTTGCTTCGATTAATTTAAACATATCTCTGTCAAAGGCCGTTCTATATTTGCTTTTAATCCATTCTGGTATTTCTCCGTTTAGTAGAGAGAGGTCTCCGTCCGCGCTCTTTACCAAGGCTGATGTTTCGAGGTTCCAGAGTCCCTCTTTTTTCATATCATTTATAAAATGTTCGTTTGTTATGTAGAAATTTCCGCTCTTATTTTCGTACACAAACAAGACAGAAAAATTTGGTTCAATGCTTTGCTCAACCCCGTTAATGTAGCCAATGGTCGCCGTTGGGGCGATAGCCATGACGTTTGAGTTTCTCATTCCATGTTCCCTAACGTGTGTTCTGACCTTAGCCCAACCGTCAAGAGTTTGTCCAGAGCCAGTTAGTGGCTTTCCTGTGGCCGATTCTTTAGGAACCTCTTGCTTGCCTTTGTACACCATTAGGTTGTTGTAGGAGTCGATAGGGAATATGTTTTGACTCCAAAGCGATCCCTTGTATGTTTCGTAAGACCCTCGCTCTTCTGCGAGTATTGAGCTGGCGTGAATAGCGTTCATTGAATAAAACTCAAAAAGCTTACTGTTAAATTCCGCCGATTCATCGCTATCTATATTAATATTTTTAACGTGAAGTATGTCGTGTACCCCCATCATGCCGAGTCCAATTGGCCGATGCTTTAGGTTAGAGTTTGATGCTTCCTTAGTTGGGTAAAAATTTATATCAATCACATTGTCCAGCATTCTTATGGCTGTATGAATTGTTTTTTCTAGTTTCTTGTAATCTAGTTCTGTTCCTTTTTTGTTTAAATGATTTACTAGATTTACTGACCCTAGGTTGCACACCGCTGTTTCTCCTATCTTTGTTTTTTCTCCGCTTTTGTATTCAGAGGGTTTTGTGTGTAGGGTTATTTCTGTGCAGAGGTTTGAACTATTTACTGTTCCTTGGTGTTGATTTGTGTATCTGATATTGCAGGGGTCTTTGAACGTATTCCAGGGATGGCTCGTTTCAAACAGTACTCGCAGCATTTTTTTCCAAAGCTCTTTTGCTGGCATTTTCCTCCAGTGATCTATATGTCCATTTTCTGCTAAGTCAATTAGCCCATTATACCTTTCGTCAAACTCCTTGCCAAAGCAATCGTGCAATTGAGCGTCCACTGGGTCAAAGAAATACCAGTCTTCCTCTGCCACAACCCTCCGCATGAATTCATCTGGAATCCAGGACGCTGTATTCATGTCGTGACACCTCAGCCTGTCGTCTCCAGTATTCTTTCTTAAGCTAAGGAATTCCTCATAATCTAAGTGCCATGGTTCGAGGTATGCGCATCCCGCCCCAGGCCTTTTTCCTCCTTGATTTACTGCGACAAGTAGATCGTTGTATATTTTGAGCCACGGAACTAGGCCACTAGAGACTCCATTGGTCCCTTTTATGTGTGCGCCACTTGACCTAAAATTTGTTACATCAAGCCCTAATCCTCCTGCGAATTTAGATTTCCGAGCCTCTTGCCAGGCCCCGTCGAAAATTCCATCTATCGAGTCGTCAAAAGTATTTAGATAGCAAGAGCTTAATTGCGAGTGAACTGTTCCGCTATTAAACATTGTTGGTGTTGAGGGCGTATACCTGAACTTACTCATAAGATCGTAAAATTCAATAGCTCTCTTGTTCTTGTCTTTTTCGTTTATCGCTAAGCCCATTGCAACCCTCATCCAAAAAGCCTGTGGAGTCTCCATGACTTTCCCTTCGTGTCTAATGAAATACCTATCTCTTAGTATTTGAATTCCTAGGTATTTGAACCTCATGTCTCTATCTATCTCCATTGCGTCTGAGAGCAGTTTGAGATCAAAGCCGAGAAGCTTTTCGTTAAGCCTCTCCTCTTTAACTAATTTTTTTAAATTCTGAACAAAAGACTTCTTGTACTGCAATTCAAAAACATCTGAGTCTACCCCTTCTCTAAAGATTTCCTTATAAAGGCAGTTTAGTGAAAGCCTCGCTGCAGCCCTCGAATAATTAGGCTCTTTCTCTATTTTCTCTCTTGCGGAAAAAATGAGCGCAACATCTATTTCCTCTGTGGTTATTTTGTCAAACAGTTGAAGTTGTGCGTCTAGTACTATTTCGCTTGCGGAAACATCTGGGATTCCTTTGCAGGCTCTTTCGGCACAAATATTTATTTTTGCTACATTAAAATCTTGTAATCTGCCGTTTCTCTTTTTAACTTTGATATTCATTCTTATTAGTTTTTCTTCTTACGATTGTTCTTAATTTAGTATAGCAGCCTCTTGTCGTTTTTATTCTATCTATGTGCCCACATTCCTTTAATCTTTTTATGGCTAACTGTATCTTACCTACACTTACATTCAGGTCTTTTGCCATACTTTTTTCAGGCAAAAGGATAGCATTGCCGTGCCCGCCCTTGCTTAGAAGGTAGTAATAAAAATGCATATCAGCGCTAATAAGCTTCCCGTTGACTATGTCGTGAAAAATCTCGTTTGGTAATCTTTGAAAATAAATCATGCTCTATTTATTTCCTCATTACCGAATTAGTCAAGGTAAAACATAATTTTTTAGGCTAAGGGGTATAAAAATATAGGTCTCGTTAATAAGTACTAACCTATAATATTATATTAAGATTAATTTTTTCAAAAATTAATAATAAAAAGTTTTATCCCAGAAAAGCTTGACATGGAGCAATATGGGAATATATTAGGAGGTATGTTTGATAACAAATGCAAATTCTACGTACAGGGCCCAGGATGGGACATGATCGTTGAGGATTCTTCGTCCGTGAGTGCGGCAACCTCGGCATTCGAGGAAGCGTATGAAAAATTCGGAAAAGATATAAAGGTTTCGCCAAATATCATTGTTATTGACTTATGCAAAGTGATAGAGGGAGACTGCGACAATTCCTTGAAATTAATGGAAACGACCTCTGTCTTGGCGGACGCGGGGTTGCATCAGCTAGCAAAACAATTCAAAAAGATTATATCAAAAAAATGAATACTACAAAAATAATTGGACTCTGCGGGACAGCGAGAAGCGGAAAAGACACATTCTTCGATTTCACTAAGTTCCTCTTAAAAAAGGGGAAGCCGAGGTGCGAAAGGGTTGCCTTCGCGGATGCTCTAAAGAATGACATAGAGCCTTTTTTGAGAAAAAAAACAGGAATCAGTGCATGGACTTCAGACGACAAGGAGAAGAAAATAATCCGCCCTATTTTAGTTGCCTACGGAGAGGCCATGAGGGAAATTTCAGAAGGTAAGTATTGGATTAATAAAATAAAACCGAAGCTAGACAAGAATTACCAACTTGGGTATCTCTCCGTAATTACGGACGTAAGGTATGAGAATGAAATCTCTTTCCTGAATGATTATAATGGTTCAAAATGCATCTATATAGACAGAATAGGAACGTCTCCCGCAAACAGCCAAGAAGAAGATAATGACAAATCCCTAAGGGATGGAGCAAGCGAAGTGCTGGAATGGAGAACTTTCGGAGAAGAAGAGATTTATAAATGCGCTCCAATAGTTAAATCTTTCCTTAAAAAATTTAAAATACTTGAAAAGTAAAACGGACATTGAACTAATTCGTTTAATTAAAAAAGGCGAGTTAGAAAATGAATCTCTTGAGGAATTAATAAGGAGACATAGCGGTATATTTATATCAGTAATAAATAACATATGTCCATTTAAGTCTTGCGTTGAGTTTTTAGACTTAAAGAAAGACAAAGATTACTATATTTATAGGTCAGCGTTAAAATACGACGAAGAAAGAGAGACTAAGTTTTGCACGTTCCTAGGAAACGAAGCTAGGTGGCTCGCGCTTAATTTAATAACATTTAAGAATAAGTTTAAAACAGAAATGCTAGAAGCAGACCATAAGGTTCACCTCAAATCAGCGGAAGTATCAAGAAAAAACATTGCGCTATCGGCGATGGACGGGGCGATATCCCTAGCGAGGCAAGATAAAGACCCCAGGGTAAAGAAAATTTTCAACTTAAGATACGTAGTTGGAGACAATAATAAAGTCATGCCCTGGAAAATAATTGCAAAAAAACTTGACTTAAGCATACAAGGATGTATAAATATACATAACAACTTTATAGAAAAAATCAAAAACAAAATATTATGAATAGATATATATGCATGGGAAACCTAACAGCAGCGCCTCAAAGCAAGGATGTGGGAGAAAATACAGTTTGTACATTTTCGATAGCAATAAACAGTATTTCAAAGAAAGATGAAGTATTCTTTGTTGATGTGGAATGCTGGAACAAGGTAGCGCAAAACTGTCAAAAATACCTAGACAAAGGATCCAGGGCTCTAGTTGAGGGAAAGCTTAAGTTAAACTCGTGGACCTCAAAGGAAGGGCAAAAAAGAGAGAAATTCATCTGCGTGGCAGATTTGGTTACTTTCATCAGTTCTCCAGGAGGCCAAAAGCAATCGGGGGCAAGCACTCAACAACCAAAAGCAAAGAACAAAGAAGAACAAGAGCTTGAAGATTTTGAGTTCTGATGCCAGTATATGTATACCAGCACCCCGAATCGGGGGAAGAGATTGAGATTGTTCAGGGAATGAACGACGAACATACTTACGTAGATGAATACGGAATTGAATGGAGTAGGGTATTTTTTCCCTCAGAGCTAAATACAACTGGAAATATAGACCCGTGGAATAAAAATGATTTCATGAACAAAACCGCAGCAGATGGAGGGAACATGGGAGATCTTATAGATCGAAGCAAAGAGCTCTCAAACAAAAGAGCTTCAGAAAACGGAGGGGTAGATCCCGTAAAAGAAAAGTACTTTAAAGACTATTCAAAAAGGAGAGGCGGAGCAAAGCACCATGAAGAAAAAAAGAAGAAAAGCACCGAAGGAAAAGGGTGGAAAATAGACTACGATTAAAACTTGACTATAAGAACTATATAAATATATATTATGTATGAGCTTATCATTTTACAAACCAAACCCAAGCGAAACTGGCTGTGCATTCAGCTTTCAAATAGGAATAGACGCAAAAACTACAGCGCCCTGCATGTACATGAAAGCGATCAAGCAGCACTCGTGGGACGCCTCAAAAAGAATAGGAAACTTCTCAAATAACAAAGAAGATCCTTCAAAAAACTTAAGCGTAAAGTTCAATGAATCTGAGTGCGGGGAGATCATATCAGCAATAACCCGCAGGCATGAATTTTCTACGTTTCATTCATTCGAAGAAAATAAAACTTCTATCAAGTTTTCGCCTTGGGATAAAAAAGCAAAAGGCTCAGATTCAGTAATTCCCGCGTTCGGAGCGACAGTAACCCGAAACGGAAGCGAAACTTTTAAGATTCCCCTTGATCCAGGAGAAACCGTACTGCTAGTAGAGCTATTCAGATTCTTCTTTACGAAACTCTTTCAGTTCAGGGAACCTCAAATCAAAAAAGCACCGTTTTAATATATGAAATACATAACACTTGTACTCTTAGTAGTCCTAGCTCCAGCGATCCTTGCATCCCAGACCAATTACTCCCCTGTACCAAAATTCGATAAAGTGGAGAACATCCACAAGAATTACTATTATATCTACCCAACCGTCACAGCCCCTACATGCGCCCCCTCCTTACGACTCAAGATGAAGGATTGGTACAAGGAGCATGAGCAAAAAATCCTAATAGACGAGGCGCAAGATAATCTATTTCGAAACGAGTTTGAGAATATCGTAAAAAAAGAAGGAGCAAAGGTACGAGAAAGCGGACTGATATCCGCATTCATGAAAAAAACATATCTCAACTCAAGAACTGCGCTAAATTTAAATCTCCTCGCAGACATCTTCATGGACATGCAGTGGAGGCATAAATACGGAAAAGAAGAAAGTCGCTTAGTGAGTGGAGATTTTGATATGCACGACTTGAGAGATCTTGAGGTCGTCAAGCCAGACGTAATCTTCATTAACTACAGTCATGCTTCGGACTATTCATTACTGGGTATACCTCGCAGCCAACTTCCAGAAAGAGAAAACGCAGAGAAAAGGTGGAGTGATCCCAATACACGATTCGTAAAAACACACATGCTTTGGAAGTACTTCCCCAGTGTCTCCGAGTCAGGGAGAAAAAACTATACTCAAGTTAATCAATTTGGGCCAATAGGCACTCTAAAAAAAGAAAGGCTGTATGTCTTAAATCTACTAGAACACTTGGACATAAAAATTAAAATATTTAATAGGTTTTACGACATACCAGACTACATCAGAGAGCATAACAACGTAGAAATAATTAGAGATAAGTCTGATTTTGAAAATAACTACCATGAGCCGCACTACTATTCCTGGACCAACAACCAAGGAAAAGAGATACAGGCTGGATTCCTGGGGCTACCTTTCTACGGCTCAAGGAGCAACCTTTACAGGAGAGGAATAATGACTCTTTTAATAAACGAAAGACCTTATCAGGTAAACGTAAAAACCCTGTCCAAAGAGTCGAGGTTGCTTGCGAGCAGTCTAATGAACAAAGAGCAGGCGGACAACTACTACATGGGAAAACCTTATGACAAAACCAAACAATAAAAAAGGGCCAGAGACCTTCCAGAGAGACGAGCATGGATTGCTCAAAACAGTTCAATACGCCTTCAACGAAGATGGCTCTGTCGACTGGAGAGCAATGATAAAAGAAGAACATCTTTTTCCCAATAAAGGCTGGTTTGAATCTAGAGGTAAAGACGCACCAAGATCAGCAGAAGGATTAGAAGATTACCAGCTATTGATAAAGCTTAGCGGAATCAAAGAGTTGGCAAGGCTGAGGGGTTTTAGCAGTGTTTCATATGAAGTTGAGAAGTGTCAGCAAGACCATGTAGCAGTAAACTGCCAAATTAATTTTATAGAAAACTACGAAACAGGAAGGAGCGTCTCGTTTCAGGATGTGGCCAATGCAACCCTAAACAACACAAGCAGTTTTGCAACAAAGTTTCTTGAAACAATTGCATGCAATAGAGCCTTTGTTCGTTGTGTAAGAAATTTTCTTAATGTACACATTGTAGGAGACGACGAAATAGACAAATCTAATCTTGGCCCAATAAAACATGAGCCAAGCTCATCCCTAGGAATAACCCCCACAGAAATTTTAAAAAATCAATGCGGCGCAACACTTAATTGCGTAGACTTTAGTTGCTTCAAAGATAAGCTCAGGGAGTTCTGGGAAAATGGCGCCTACCAAAACATGGATGCAAAAAAGTGGGAAAAATATGAAGATATTCCAGCAAAGGAAGCGAGAGTTCTTCTTAAGTTAATCAAGACCCTTTAACAATTTAATTACTGCAAAATTAAGGGTAGGCCAGCTCAAGGCACATACAGCTACCATATAATAAGGATAGCTTAAAAAATAGCACCCTACGGCTGAAATTGCGGCGCTAAGCCAAGTGCCGTAACAGAAGATGCACATAAGAAGCTCGCCAAACTTTCCGTACCCTCCAAGTTCCATTTCCACCTGCCAGTCTTCCTCTGTGAAAAGCCTAGGTCTAGATTTGCGAAAGACGGAGTGAAACAAATTAAACATATGAATTTTAATATTTGACATCTCCCAGGTGCAGGATAGATTGCAAGATACTAACCACCCTAAAATAAAAAGATCTAAATATATAAACACCCGACTACTTATCCTTCAATAATCTTAGCGCAGCGTCGCAGTTCTGCCCGCTACTCCTATATGCCTCTTCGCATTCCTCCCTGCTAAAACTAGTCTCTTTCATTATAGTCTTTACGCATTTACCCATCCGCCTCCTCCACGGAATTCTTTGAGGGGCAGGAGGTAAAGATTTTCCTAGCTCAGAGTTTAGCATCGGATTGTATTTTGACATTAGAGCCCTCAGCCTACATGCGCTACACCCGCCTCTCGCAGACTTTTGCGTGTCAAAATCAGACTTAAGCGAAAGAATCCTTTGAACTTGGTCTGCTTCAAGAGGAGAGCTTTGGATTTCTATCTGAAGAGAATCCTTGTCTCCCTTAAAGAAAGCGTCTCTTATTTTATTTATGTCTGTCATATTTAATTATAAGTTTTTTTTAAAAAAAATCCATTAATCCCCAAAAGAAAGCGCAATCAATCCGCCCCCAGAAGCAGACTGCAGGGAAGACTCGCTTTTCCTTCTGTATGTGTAGCTCCTCCTGGTATCTAGCACCTCTGGGGATCCTTTGCCCGCCTCGTTAGAGGGAAAGTAATAAAGACCAAGGGATCGAGGGCCTCCCATTATGCTGTTTTGCATGCAGTCGACAGAAAAAACTGTTTTTCCGTCGCTCCAAGAATCTATAATACTGAGTGTGCTAGGGCACTTATTTCCAAGGGTTGAAACCATAGTCCTGTAGGAGTCTCCGCCCTGGAAAGAAGAGTGGCTATCGAAGTGTATCCAGTCAAGAATAGACTCTCCCTCTTTTGCGCACGGAATAAGGACCCCTCCTTCAAAGACGGAAAGTATCATTTTTCCCCTAGAGATAAAACATTCCATCATATCAGATTTATATTCGGCATTAAGAGAATATCCCGTTGTATATGTCCAGCCCCAAGGGCTATAGTAGTCGTATTCTATAGATCGAATATTATACACCCCTTTACCTAAAGAGCTCTCCACCAAAAGCTGTCCATTCTTAACTCCGAGTGAGTTTTGGGATCCTTGATTTCCGTCAAAATAAGAAGTGGAAAACTTTGTATCTCTCCAATGCCTTACGGAAAGTATTGCGCCGTCCCCTTCTAGTTTTTCAACCAAGACAGAACTAAGATCAAAAACGGACACCTCCTTACCCTGTCCATTCTCTTCTTTAGTTTTCGCTATAGATAAGTTATGGGACTGCTCAAACCCCTCAGGAAGACCTAAGGCATTAGGAAAACAAACCCCATAATTAACCAAAACATTCTCTCCTTCCAATCTCAAAGGGGAGACGGAAGAGACCTCCCCGCGCCCCTCACGAGAAAATATTGTATGAGTTAATAATTCAGAAAATTCATTACTTATCTCCTTCTCTTTTTCTTGGCTTTTTTTGAGAACCCATCTTTCCTCCTTAATATTATACACCAAACACCGTAGGGAATTTTCGCCTTGGCTTGTTATACCAGAAAAGCCATCAGCGCTTTCGCTTTCGTATCCATTCCGCATTGCATACTCATACTGAGGCACAGACCATCCGCCTAACTGCGCCAACTCCTGAATGCTTCTTGGGTCAGAAAAATCCTTAAATGGAGCAGAAGGAATATCAAAAGCGTCAGAATCACTCCCCCCGTCGGTGGGTTTTTCGTATCTTGCGCAACCAACAAAAATAATTAAATTATCTCCAACCCTGAGGCAGTTAACATTCTTACATATGCCAGGAACGGATACAGAGCTTATTTTTTGCGCATCACTCTTTTCTTTTGAGTTAAACTTGTAAATAGTTATACCTGAAGAGCCCCGCGCGGCGACCAAATGCATATCGCTAATACAACAATCGTAAAACCCAGAAAAAGGAACTGGCTCATATCCATACCTAAAAGACGTAGAGCTTCCCTCGGATTCATTAAGAAGGCCCACAACTCTATAGCCAAACTTCTCCTCTCCGTAATTAAACTGCTTAATGTCCGTAGAAACCCCCTCCTCGGAAGAGCTCCCAATTTTCCAGCGAGAAGAAAGGTTATTGTTTTGATAGAAGCTTTTGAGTGAATATACGTGAATTCCATCGGTGCCACAAGAATGATATACGTTTTTATTGTCTCCAGTAACTTTGTACGAAAAAACATTATCTCTTCTCTCTGTATAATTAATATTAAATATCTCTCCCGAATTACTAAATTCGTCAAAATTAAACCCAGGTTCTCCAGTAGGAATTTCCCCAATTTTATGCACGGGTCTTCCGCTATAAGCAATAGGCTTAATTTTTTTACAAGAAAAATCTTGACAGCAGCGGCGAATCATACCTAACCTTAGCCTAGGCCCTCAGGAGGAACAAAGCCAGCGTCTCCACCAAAAGCCTCCGAGCAAAGCATGTAAACATAGCCATTATTTCCATTGTCGTCGCAAATTTTAACCTTTCTAAGCTTCACGGTCAGGCTTCCGTCTTCAGAATCTACATCAGTAAGATCTATCTC
>MDTC01118294.1_pt1 | contig 37122 bp, 39 predicted proteins | sample 811181 | NCBI WGS metagenome assembly MDTC01 (sample SAMN05326644, study PRJNA326480) | marine metagenome | isolation source: seawater | place: Pacific Ocean: North | collected 2011
ACGCCGACGGCCGGGAAGCGCTTTCAGAAATAAATTTTGAGATCGGTCGGGGTGAAATCGCCTTTGTCGCCGGCCATTCCGGCGCGGGTAAGAGCACACCCCTGAAACTGATCCTGGCTATCGCTTTATCGACACTGCCAATATTGATCCCGCAAACTATGACCAGAATAGCTTTTACGATCAGAGTCAACCTATTATCAATTTTACCAATCCAGTTACCGGCGCAATTGATCAGGCACAACGGGTGCGTCCTGGTATCGATTTCGGTGATTTCGATGGGATTCAAAATGCGGCGGCTTCACTGGATGGATTCAACAACACCTCAGCTGCAAGTGCTGCGCGATATAATGAGTGCGTTTTTCCTGGTGACATTAAAGGCGATGATGTCTGCGCAGCAACCAACGGTTTGAACCAAGAGGAATTCCGTCAACAAGGTACTCAGTTTAATGTCAGCTGGGTCCTAAATGACCGGATTGAATTGAAGTATCTGTATGGATACAACCGCTTAACCTACGAGCGCACAACTGATGATGACAACACAGCAAGTCAGTTTCATGACCGCCAGTTTTACGTAAATCATGAAGCCAAGTACAGCTCCCATGAGCTGCAAGCGTTCTACGACATGAGTGATACTGTGTCATTTACATCGGGGCTCTTCTGGTACGATGCTACTATCGATCAGCGTGGTGATTTTTATTCCTCTGTGGGAGAGAGACGAATCATCGACCCATATGTAGACAATACCGCGCTTAGCCAGGGCATGTCAGCTGCGACTGGAATTCCCGCAGGTACGCCTGCGTCGTGGTTGTTAGGCTTTAGTCCAATGGCCACACTCTATAGTGCTAAGCAATCTTGTAATGTTGCCTCTCCAGCAGCTTCCTGCCAGACAAACAACGGTGGCAACAATTTGTACCTATCCCAGTGGTATGGGGATAACGGCACTAATCCTGATTTAAATGTAATCCACGGACCTTCCACATTAGGCACTGATTTACTCTATGCCACCCAAACCAAACGAAGTGCATTTGCGGCCTATACACAAGGCGTTTGGGATATTAATGATATTTTTACCCTGACCTTTGGTATTCGCTATGCCTGGGATGACGTGGATGCCGAGGAAAACCTGTTCCGCTACTCCGAAACCGGCGGTGACGGTTTCGTCGGGCTCTATGGTGGTTTAGCGGCACTTAACAGAGCCAATGGGGGCCTGGTGGATGATGGCACCGGCAGAATTATTAAACCAACTGAAAAGGTCACCAATGGTGGCGTGCCTTTCGCTTTGAGCGTTTATAGACCCTTTCAGCGAAAAGATGAAAAAGTTACCGGGCGGATAAACCTAGACTGGGATATTAGTGATAATGCCATGATGTACTTCTCGGCAACCTCCGGTTACCGTTCCGGTGGCTTTAATCTCGTGTTCTTTAGTCAGACCAGTACCTACGATCCAGAGGAATTGTTGGCCTATGAAATTGGCTATAAAACTCAGTGGCTCGACAACACCTTGCAACTTAATGGTTCGTTTTATGTGTACGATTACGACACCATCCACACAGTGGGTCGAGAAGTGTCACTCCTAGGCGGTACGTCTACCTCGGTGCTTGAAGCGCCTGGCGCAGAAGTTCTCGGTATAGAGGCGGAACTAATTTATTACCCCAACGACTTCCTAGCTTTTGGTGGAAACTTTAGTTTCAATCCCAGCGAATATACGGAAACACTGCGGTTCTCTGATACGTCTAATCGCCATACTCCGGGATCTTTATACCCTGATTACGAGCAACTAACTCAAGACATCAAGGACAACCAGCTTCTGCAAGTACCTGAAGGCAAGGCAACAGCTTGGGCAAGTTATAACATTCCTCTGAATGCTGGAGCACAACTGGAATTTTTTGGACTGTATAGCTGGATTGACGAAGTCTTTTACTCACCCTTCGAGTCTGACGATGAAAAAGCCGACGCCTATGATCGCCTTGACCTGCGAGGTACTTACACTTCATCAAATGGCAATTGGATCATCAGTGCTTTTGTCAATAACGTATTTGACGATGTTGGTAATCTGCAGGTTTTACGCGCAGGAGAAGCTGAGTTCTTCAGGCACACCTCAGGTAATACTGTCCCCCGTCTCTACGGAATGGAGTTTGCCTATAAATACTAGAAGATCTCACCGAATTGATGCGGTAGCCAGCCTGCAGCGAATTCGCAACGCTCCCCTGTCCAGCCTCATGACGGTATTTGTTATCGCCGTTGCGATGTTGCTACCAGCGCTGCTGTACGCTTTGAATACTAACCTTCTTGCGGTGCTGCAGCGGTTTCAGCATGATACGCGTATAACCCTGTTCCTCCTGAACAGTCTACCTGATTCTCGGGCCAGGGAAGCTAGTGAAAGCTTACTAACTGACAGTGCCATAGATTCGGTAGAGTACATCTCGGCAGACCAGGCTCTCGGTGAATTCAGCGCTAGCTCGGGCTTTATCGACATCGTGGCGGACCTGGAAGCAAACCCCCTGCCTGCTACGATTATCATCACTCCAGCCGCAACCGAGCCGGGCTCTGTCGAAGCTCTTGCTACCCGCCTCCAGCGGGCTCCCCGTGGTTGCGCTGGTCCAACTGGACAGCGTGTGGCTTAGGCGCCTGGCGGCGATTTCCGAGTTATTGGACGTAATGACCCGCGGTCTCGGGCTGGTTGTCATCGTCGGGCTGTGTTTCATCGTCGGCAACACGATCAGGCAGGGAGTTGAAAACCGCGAGGACGAGATTCGCATTATCAAGCTGGTGGGCGGTACCAACGGATTCATTGCGCGGCCTTTTCTGTATGCGGGGTTTCTGTACGGGTTGTTTGGAGGCCTTATAGCCTGTGGCCTTCAGGCAGCTGTTGTAATCAGTTTCAGTAGTTCATTGCAGGATCTGGCCGGTCTCTATGACACCACGTTTGAGCCTGCCGGACTGGGTCTTGGCAGTGGATTCTTGCTGGTCGCCACGGGTGCTTCGGTGAGTTGGCTGGCTGCACTGATTACCAGTCGCCGCCATATAGCTGCAATCAGTCCCTGATTCCCAACAAGTGATGAAATCTGGGAATAGCCTCGGCAAGCCTTGAAAATGGCCACTAGTGCCCTCACATCGATATCATGGGATTCAGATCAAAGAATTCATTTTCCAATATTGCGATAATGTAATGGGGAAAGGAGTCTCTAGAGCCCTGTAGATAAGGGCTTTGCAGCAGCCATAAGATGGCTAAAAACTGGATTGGATGCTAAAATGCTTTGTTCCGATGGCTAGTTTGACTAGCCAGCACTAAGCAAACGTGTCTAACGTTGATAATGCACAGAACCGAATGAATACTAACGCTGGAAAGAATTTACAAGTAATTGATCCTACTGCTCCGGGTCGCGACCTGACGGCGTATATTGCGTCCGTTAACAGCATCGCAGTACTGACACGAGAACAGGAACGTGAGCTTGCTAACCAGTACTACTATGACGACAACGTAGATGCGGCCCGCCAACTGGTGATGGCGCACCTGCGTTTTGTTGTGCATATGGCCAAGACCTATTCTGGCTATGGCCTTTCCCAGGCAGACCTTATCCAGGAAGGCAATGTCGGCTTGATGAAAGCGGTCAAGCGATTCAACCCCGAAGTCGGCGTTCGCCTGGTGTCATTTGCTGTGCATTGGATCAAGGCTGAGATGCACGAGTACATTCTGCGCAACTGGCGAATCGTGAAGATTGCGACCACAAAGGCGCAACGTAAATTATTCTTCAAGCTGCGCAGCTCAAAGAAACGTCTTGGCTGGTTGAACAATGAAGAGACTCAGAAAGTTGCCGAAGACTTGGGCGTGGATGCCAAGGTCGTGAGGCAGATGGAAGGGCGCATGAGCTCTTATGACACTTCATTCGATGCCGAGGCAGACAGTGATGATGAAGCCGTCTACCGAGCTCCAGCCTACTACCTCGAAGACCAGGGTTCGGATTTGGCCCTGAATGTCGAAGACGCTGAGTGGGAAGAGGTCACCAACGGCAGCCTGCATCTGGCTATGGAAGAACTGGATGAGCGCAGTAAAGACATTCTGCAAAGTCGCTGGTTAAGTGATAATAAAGCCACGCTACATAATTTGGCTGACAAGTATGGTGTCTCGGCAGAACGAATTCGCCAGCTTGAAAAGAATGCAATGAACAAGATCAAGGTGCATATGCAAGCCTGATTCTTGCAACAAAGGAAGAGCCGCGGTCCTATCGCGGCTTTTTTTTGGCTGCGATTTATTCAGATAATTTCCGCAACGCCGTACGGCAGCGAACCCGCGAGCTAATTGACGAGCTTGCAACTGAATACAATCCCAATAAAATGCCAAACAATGTCTAAATCAATACTCACAATAACCAGCGCCAATGGTTTCCTGGCAGTCGGTCTCGGCGCCTTCAGTGCGCATGGTCTCAATACACTGGTAAGTGCAGATTTGCTTGAAACGTTTCAGACTGGCGTTGAATATCACATGTACCACGCGCTGGCCTTGTTTGGAACTGCACTGCTTGCTCTGCACTTTCCGGATGAGAAACTGTTGCGAGTAAGCACTTTCCTGTTCCTGCTTGGTATACTGCTTTTTTCTGGGAGCCTGTATGTATTGAGCCTCAGTGGCATGACTTGGCTGCGTGCTATCGCTCCGATTGGTGGCAGCTTGTTGCTGGCAGCTTGGGCTACACTGTTCTGGTTTGGCATTTCAAGCCGGGATCGACACTAGAGATTGGTCTATGCACGTCACCATCAATGGCAATCAAACCGAACTTGATGACGATTCGAGTCTGCATCAACTTCTGCAGCAACTGAAGATTGCAGAGGGACGCATCGCCATCGAACTGAACGGCGAGATCATACCCAGGAGCCAGTTTCAACAGCAGCTGCTCAGCAAGGGCGACCGAGTCGAAATCGTGCAGGCGATTGGAGGCGGTTAACCGCAAACTGAAGTGAGGAATGAAATAACCAGACATGAATGAAGTAGCAGACAAACCACTCGATATCGCCGGCAAGACTTACCAGTCCAGACTCATTATAGGCAGCGGCAAGTACAAGGATTTCCAGGAAAACCTGGCAGCACTCGAAACCAGTGGTGCTGAGATTATCACCGTCGCCATTCGGCGTGTAAACCTGGGTCAGAACAGCGATGAACCCAGCCTGTTGGAAGTCATTTCACCGGAAACATACACCATACTGCCAAACACCGCCGGCTGTTACACCGCAGAAGATGCCGTGCGAACCTGCCAGATGGCGCGAGAATTATTGGATGGTCACAAGCTGGTTAAATTGGAGGTGTTAGGAGATCAGAAGACCCTCTACCCCAATGTTACCGAAACCCTGCTCGCGGCAGAGACCTTGGTCCAGGATGGCTTCGATGTAATGGTATATACCAGCGATGACCCGCTCATTGCCAAGCGCCTCGAAGAGGTGGGTTGCATTGCTGTCATGCCGCTGGGCGCTCCCATCGGGTCCGGGCTGGGTATTCGCAACCCGCACAATATTCGTCTGATTCTGGAGAACGCCAGTGTGCCCATAATCGTGGACGCGGGTGTCGGTACTGCTTCCGATGCGAGCATTGCCATGGAGCTCGGCTGCGATGGGGTTTTAATGAACACTGCCATTGCCGAAGCGAAGCAGCCTGTGCTCATGGCATCGGCCATGCGTAAAGCGGTTGAATCGGGCCGTGAAGCCTTCCTGGCCGGTCGTATGCCTCGCCGGCTCTATGCCAGCGCCTCTTCACCCATCGATGGCACATTCTTTTAAGGTCCCTGGCACGTCCCAGCGAATTGTCAAAGCTTCGGGGCATTTCAGTAGGCCGTGACCAACAACTCTTCTTCAAGCCATCGACCTATCCGCAGTTATGTGATCAGGTCAGGGCGCCTTACGGATTCGCAGCGCAAGGCTATCGATCAGCACTGGCCGCATTATGTCGTCGACTACAAAGCCCAACCACTTGCACTGAAGTCGCTGTTTCCAGCCGCATCGGAGTTAATAGTCGAAATTGGTTTCGGCATGGGGGATTCCCTGCTGGAAATGGCCCGCAATATTCCCACCTCAAACTTCATTGGCATCGAAGTTCACCGACCGGGTATCGGCAAATTGCTGCATGGCATAGCGGAGCATGGGCTCAGCAACCTGAGAGTGATTTGCCATGATGCAACCGAAGTATTGGAGAATTGTTTCGAGAACGAGTCAATCGATAAAATACTCATACTCTTCCCAGACCCGTGGCCAAAGAAGCGTCACAACAAACGCAGGCTTATTCAGGGGGATTTCGTCGATCTCCTGGTACGCAAACTCAAGCGTGATGGACGCCTGCACCTGGCCACCGACTGGGAGTCCTACGCCGAACAAATGATGAACGCCCTGGAAAATGTCACTGCGCTTGTCAACCAGAACGGCCCGGGCAGGTTCTGGGATCAGCCCGAACGCCCTGTCACAAAGTTTGAGCAACGCGGCAAACGGCTGGGTCATGACGTGTGGGATTTGCTATTCGCTAAAAGCGGGCTTTGAGAGGCCCGCTAAAACCAGTAACGGTGCTCATGCTCTTTAAGCCAATCGATATAGTGCGAGTGGCTGGGGCAGATAGACTCCACCAGATTCCAGTACCGCCTGGAGTGATCCATGTGTACCAGGTGGCAAACTTCATGGGTGATCATGTAATCGATAATGCTGTAGGGTGCCAGCATGATCAGCCAATTGTATTGAACCACGCCTGCCGACGTGCAATGGCCCCATTTTGTCTTGGTTTTCCTGAGCTTGATCTCGCTGATCTTACGGTCGACTCCCAGATATCTTGCCAGCCCCCGCGCCCGGGGTATGATGTATTCACTGGCTTTATCGATAAGGTAGTCCTCAACCTGTACCCTGGCTTTGGCCGCAGTGAGCTTATGCCCCTGAATGATGAAGCGGTCGCCATTAATCAAGATGCGTTGTTTGCGTCCCTCTTTAAACTCGATAGCAAGCTCCCTGGCCCGGTAGAATATCTTGCCTCCTTTCTCGATTCTAAGTCTTTCCTGATCGTGCAGCGATTCCTCCTGCAAACGGTTCTGAATCCAGTCCTGGTTGCTGTTTACGAATTCCTGCACTTCGGCTCTGGATGCCCTCTGCGGGCATCGAACCAGCACTTTCTTATGGGAAATGTAGAGCGCCAACGTCTTACGCTTGCTTCTCAGCACTTCGCTGCTAAACGATGGTGGTGATTGCTGGTTAACCGCCGCAAAATTCAGCGGTACAATTTTTGACTTACTCATTCCTAAGTTCTTCCCCTGTCTTATCGCCGTCTCATCCCTTAGCCGGGTCTTCTGGCAACCAGGCAAGCCTTCGCACAGCTGTTTTCCTGGTTTTGCACTGACATTTCGCCTTCAAAATAGTGCAATGTTTCCCAGTCTTCAAAATGATTCAGCAATTCACCGGGCTGCAAAAGGTAATCCGGATTAGTGGGTTTGCCAAACCTGGCCTGATCGATGTTAAAGGTCTCATAAATTATCAATCCACCCGGCCTGATAGCCTGCCCAATGGCTGGCATCAGCGGGCGGTGTAAAAAGTTAAACACCAGTATTGCGTCAAAACACTTGCCCGCCAGCGGTTCCCCCGCAGCGGCTTCCAGATCAACTTCCCAGCAGCGCCCTTCTAATCCTCTTTCAAGCAGCACATCGGCCAGCTGTGACAGGCTGGCCATTTCATTATCGGCAAAAATCACCGGAATCTTATGGCTCGCTAGTAACAGCCCGTTGCGTCCATTGCCGCACGCCAGGTCTAGCACACCCCCCTGGTATTCCATCTTTTTCAACAGCGACAAATTTTCGACCAGTAGCCGTGAAGCGTTGGCATTTGAATGTGACATCGATTACCGGATAATACGCAGACGGAAAAGTTTCAGAGGTTCCCTCAGCAATGCGTAAAATAAGTGAATCGACTTCACTGCACAATATCTAGATGTGAATTTTTTCTGTTTATTTTCTTGAATACCGGATATTCCGAACCTCCATACTAATTAACGAAACTCATGAGCAATTCAACTCACCCCAAAGACCAAATATTTGCCGAGAAGATGTTGCCGGGCGACTTCGTATTCGATGCCAGGGTTGCCGAAGTCTTCGAGGACATGATCAACCGGTCAGTACCCGGTTACAGCACAATAATTGCCATGATAGGAGTATTGGCGAATCGCTATTGCCTGGAAAACTCGGTTGTTTTCGACCTTGGATGTAGTCTGGGTGGAGCAACGTTTGCCATGGCCAGGCAGCTCTCGGGATCGGGTCGCTCTATTGTAGCGGTTGATAACTCCACTGCGATGATCGAGAAAATGGAGTCTCGAAGGTCTACATTGGATTTTGTTCGCGTGCCCATCGAATGCCGTTGTGAGGATGTGCTGGATACTCGGATTAGCAATGCGTCTGTAGTGGTCTTGAACTTTACACTGCAATTTATGCCCCTGCCGGAGCGACAGCACCTAATCGACAGGATTTACGCAGGAATGAATCCGGGTGGTATCCTGATTATTTCGGAGAAAATCGTCTTTCCCGATGAGAAGCTAAACTCCCTGTTTATCGATTTGTATCACAGCTTCAAGGAAAACATGGAATACAGTCAGCTGGAGATCAGCCAGAAGCGCGCGGCGCTGGAAAACGTGTTACTACCTGAGACCATTGAAAGCCACCGCAACAGACTCACCGAGGCTGGTTTCAGCTCATTCGACGTGTGGTTTCAATGCTTAAACTTTGCCTCGATGGTTGCGTTCAAGTAGTTGCTGCCTATGCACCTCAAACCCCTGCAACAACTTATTAAGGGTCAATCTCTGGAAGCGCTTGCGCCGCTGCTGGAAGAACGTTATCTGGATAGCATCAGGCATGGAGATTTCAGCAACTGGCGTGAGCGCCTCTCCAGACTTCCCAAGCTAACGGCATCGTCTATCGAGCTTGGTAGCACTGTACGCTTTGGCGACAGTGCCGATTGTGACGCCACAACCCAGCTTGCGCTGAGTGAGCAATTGCGTGAGTTTATTCCCTGGCGCAAAGGACCCTTCGAGGTCTACGGAATCAACCTGGATAGCGAATGGAAGTCCAACCTTAAGTGGGATCGCCTGAAGCACCGAATTGCACCGCTTAAGGACAACACGGTTCTAGATGTTGGCAGTGGTAACGGTTACTACGGATTCCGTATGCTGGAAGCAGGAGCGCGGCTAGTTATTGGCATCGATCCTCACATCGCCTATGTCGCCCAGTTCTGGGCTTTGAAGCGTTTTGTGCCGGAGCTTCCTGTGTTTGTCTTGCCCGTTGCCCTGGAAAATCTGCCACTGCCACTGGAAGCATTCGATACAGTTTTCTCAATGGGAGTGCTGTATCACCGTCGCTCACCCATAGATCACTTGCTGCAATTGAAGCAATGTTTGAAACTGGGTGGCCAGTTGATACTGGAGACGCTCTACGTAGATGGAGGAGAAGGCTACTGCCTGACTCCCGAGGCAAAATATGCCGGCATGTCAAATGTCTGGTTTGTTCCAAGCATCGCCACGACACTGAATTGGTTGCAGCGCTGTGGTTTTGTAGACACAGAGATTATTGACGAATCGATTACTACACCAGATGAACAAAGGGCAACAGAATGGATGCCATACCAATCTCTGCAAGATGCGCTGGATCTGCGCGATAGCAACAAGACCATTGAAAATTTGCCCGCACCGAGACGGGTCGCTATAACCGCCAGTCGATCGTGAAAATTTTTAACACATAGGCTAATAAAATGAAAAGGGGTCAAGCCTCGCACTAACAAAAATAGTGCAATTGCAGTGACACAAAGCAGCAATTTATTACGGGATTTGCAACCCATATCAATTTGTATTACTTCAATCTCAATTGTGTTGACGTGCCTTGGTAATTGCGATAACTATACGTCTTGATCCCTATAGGGTCAGCTCTAATTCTATCCATTTACCAAACAGAGAATAAACGATGGCCAGACCTCTTCGAGTAGAATATCCAGACGCGACCTATCACGTCTCCAACTATGGATTGGATAATCAACGGGTATTTCCTTCTGCTAAATATTTTGAAGCCTTTCTGGAAGGGTTGGGAGAAACATGCTCACGATTGAATGTCGAAATTCATGCTTACTGCCTGCTAAGAGACCAGTACCATCTGGTGGTTAAAACACCAGAAGCGAATCTGAGTCGGTTCATGCGCCAGGTAGATGGGCTCTATACTCAGCAATATCAAAGGCTGAAGCGAATCGACGGGTCTCTATTCAAAGGTCGATACAAAGCAGTTCTGGTACAAGCCGACAATTACCTGCTGCCGCTATCAAGGTTTATACACACCAAGGTCAAGGCTTCGGAGCTGAACAACTATCCTTATAGCAGTTACACCTATTTCACGCGCAAGGCCAAACCCCCCGTCTGGTTCAATCGTGATGACACGTTGAAACAACTGCGCACGGTGGCAGCGAAGCGACCCGCAGCGTACAAAAAATATGTTGCACAAGGCGTCGATGATGAACTCGGCCACTTCTATGGAAAGAAGAATCTGTCTTCTGTGATGGGCGATGCCAAGTTTCGTCGGTCTGCACAAAGAAAACGTTCGGCAACTGCCGTTCGCGGTGTTTCACGCGGAGCGAATGCCAAGTGGCGCCCTTCGTGCAAACAGATTATCTCCGCCGTCGCCAAGCGGTTCAAAGTCACCGAAGCGAGCATCTACAAAGCCGCTCGTGGTCCTGGCTCTAAAAACGTACCCCGTTGGGTGGCAATGCATCTGTGCCAGGAATTATCGGCTGTGACTCTGCAATCGATTGCCAAGCTATTCAGGCTCAAGCGATATGGAACGGTTTCTACGACTGTTGGCAAGTTGAAGCTGGAATTTGAAGAGAACCCGAAAGTGTTGGCAACCACAGAACGACTTGCCAAACAACTGAGTCGGGGTAAATAGACAGAAATAGACGTATTGCTCAGGCAGTAAAAAGCCGCTCACCAAGTGTGGTGAGCGGCTTTTTATTGAACCTGACAGGCGTGATCTTGTTAAAGAGCCGCCTACTTGATTTTGGATTCCTTGTAGATCACATGCTTGCGAACAACCGGGTCAAATTTCTTGATCTCCATCTTGTCCGGCATGGTGCGCTTGTTCTTGTCGGTCGTGTAGTAATGGCCTGTCTTGGCGCTCGATACTAGCTTGATTTTCTCTCTCATTGTCTCTTACCCGTTACTCAATTCGACTAGACTCGCACGCCATTAGCGCGAATGTCTGCCAGTACCGCATCGATACCCAGCTTGTCTATGATGCGCATGCCCTTGGTTGATAAACGCAGTTTTACGAATCGCTTCTCTGACTCAACCCAAAAACGATGGCTATGAATATTCGGCGAAAAACGACGCTTGGTCCTGTTGTTCGCGTGAGATACGTTGTTTCCTGTAACTGGTTTTTTACCCGTTACCATGCAAACCCTGGACATCTTCTTGCCTCTCAGTCCTATTGATGTGACTACACATAATTTGTTTTCCCCCCGAGCAAGGATTCGGCTCAGGGGTCAAAAAAGAGCTGCGTTTTATACCAGAACAACTTGCCAATAGCAAGGCAATCTCCCGTCGAGGCCCTTGATTCCTTGCCCGTAGCAGCTCCGCAATCTCACTACAGCAAGTCTCTCTCGGCGAATGAAACCACGCAATTATCACCAATCACCAGGTGGTCCAGCACCCTCACATCAATCGTCAGCAAGGCGGCTCTGAGTTTATGGGTGATGGCAATATCTGCCTGGCTCGGCTCTGCGATACCTGAGGGATGATTGTGAGCGAAGATGACAGCAGCCGCATTGAAGTAGAGGCAGCGTTTTACCACCTCGCGTGGATACACAGCCACCCCATCGATAGTCCCCTGGAATAGTTCTTCCAGCTTCCATTACATGGTGTTGATTATCCAGGAACAGGCAGCTGAAGATCTCTCTCTGGCAATTCCTGAATTTAGCCCGCAGATAATTGCAGGTTTCCACTGAGCTAGTAAGTACATCCTTACTTTGTATGCGTTCCAGCATCTGCCTTTGAGTAAATTCTTGCATGGCTTTGAAACGGGCAAAGGTGCTCACTCCGATGCCGGGTTGTCGGCAGAGATCGGCTCGTGGGGCGGTCAGAATGCCATTCAATCCACCGTGCCTGGTCAATAGTTTGCGGGCCACATCCACGGCTGTCATACCCAGCCTGCCATTTTGGATGATTACCGCCAATAACTCGGCATCTGACAGCTGATTGGCACCACCACCGAACAACTTTTCCCGCGGCCGCTCCATCATAGGCCACAATGTCATTGTCATAGGTCCATTTACCGCCATTTCATTTCAACACAGTCTTGAAAGCTTAGTCTGTAATTCCTCGAATTTCCTAAATCCTGCCCAAATTGCGTCACGCAGGGCGACCTGCTAGTCTACTTCTCCCGCTCAAGTGCCAGAGTTTTCAACGGTTTCCATGTTAAGCCTCACTAACAAACGTATTCTTCTAGGCATAACCGGCGGCATTGCTGCCTACAAATGTGCCGAACTTACGCGCCTGTTTGGCAAGGCCGGAGCCGAAGTGCGGGTTGCCATGACTCAGGCGGCCACCGAGTTCATTACGCCACTGACCATGCAGGCCCTTTCCGGGAATCGTGTGCATCTGGACCTTCTGGATACCGAGGCCGAGGCGGCGATGGGTCATATCGAACTGGCCCGCTGGGCTGACCTGGTATTGATTGCGCCGGCAACGGCTGACTTTATTGCGCGCATGGCGCGGGGACAGGCCGATGACATACTGAGTACAGTTGTATTGGCCAGCTCTGCACCTACCGCCGTTGCACCGGCGATGAACCAGGCCATGTGGGCTGACTCCAGTACTCAATCTAATCTTGAAGTTTTGCGTGAGCGTCAATACCACGTATTCGGACCCGCAACTGGCGAGCAGGCCTGTGGCGATGTCGGCCTGGGTCGAATGCTGGAGCCAACTGAACTTGCTGAATTATGTGCCGGGCTTTTCGAGACTGATTTCCTGGCGGGTCGACATCTGGTAATAACCGCAGGTCCAACGCGAGAAGCCCTCGATCCCGTGAGGTTTATAAGCAACCACAGCTCTGGAAAGATGGCTTTCGCTCTAGCTGCCGAAGCGGTGTCTGCCGGCGCCAGAGTGACGCTCATTAGCGGCCCGGTGCACCTCGAGACCCCCGATCGGGTTACACGCGTCGATGTAGAAAGCGCCAATGAAATGCAACAGGCGACCAGCGCGCACATTGAAGATGCCGATGTGTTCATAGGCGTCGCCGCAGTGGCCGACTATCGGCCAGCGGAGATCTCCCCCGAAAAAATCAAGAAAACTGACGATGCCATACAGCTGAAACTGGTCAAGAATCCCGACATCATCAGCGAGGTTGCGGCATTAAAGTCCCGACCCCTCGTGGTTGGTTTCGCCGCGGAGACTAGCGACATTGTGGAAAATGGGCGCCAGAAACTGCAAAAGAAAAATCTGGACCTGTTGTTTGCGAACAAGGCGACTGACACCTTCAACAGTGAAACTATTGCGGTAACCGCTATTTCTCCTGATGAAGAAAGAGAACTCCCTGCAGCAAATAAGCATGTCGTTGCCCGCAGTATGCTGCAGCTCATCGCCGACCAATTGAACCGGGACTCCTAGTCCGCCTGTTAATGGCAGCTGAGAAGATCATGGCACTAATAGAAGAACAGGCATCGATTCCACAACAGATACCCGGCTCGATTTTTCGAGCCTACGATATTCGCGGTGTTGTGGATGAGGAGCTGACCTATGAGACTGTCAGGCTTATCAGCCAGACCATCGGCAGTGAAGCCCTCGACAATGGGATTGATTCGCTATTGGTAGGATTCGACGGCAGGCTTTCCAGCCCGACACTCTCCCATGCCGTGGTCGAAGGAATACTGGCCAGCAGCTGCAATGTAGTTGAACTCGGCATGATTCCTACTCCGCTGTTATATTTTGCCACCCACACTACAGAATTTACCTCCGGCGTCATGCTTACAGCAAGTCATAACCCAGCCAACTACAATGGCCTCAAGGTTGTTTTTAAGCAAACCTGCCTGGCGGAAAACCAGATTCAAAAAATACGGGAGCGCGTCGAAACCAGGCAGTTGCGCGTCGGTAGCGGCAGGAGTTCAACGCTGGATGTTTCGCAGAGTTATATTGAGGATGTCAGCACTAGAATTCAATTACCACGACCCTTACGCCTGGTTGTAGACTGCGGCAATGCTGTTCCTGCGGTAATAGCTCCCAGGCTGTTTGAGAGACTCGGTTGTGACGTGCTGCCACTCTATTGCGAGATTGACGGCAATTTCCCCAATCACCATCCCGACCCGACTATTCCCCAGAACCTGCAATCCTTGGCAGAATGCGTCATCTCCCACGAGGCCGACCTGGGTATTGCCTTTGATGGCGATGGTGACCGACTTGGAATAGTTTCTAACCTGGGAGAATTTGTGGATGCCGATCGCATACTCATGCTGCTGACGGAACACATCGCACCCCGGTGCCCCTATCGTATTCGATGTGAAATGCAGTACTCATCTAGCCGAGCTAATCTCCAAGGCTGGTGCCACCCCGATCATGCACCGCAGTGGGCATTCCTTCATGAAACAGAAAATGCAGGAAACCAGCGCCCCGTTGGGTGGCGAATACTCTGCTCATATCTTTATTAAAGATGGTTGGTTCGGTTACGACGATGGCATCTATGCTGCAGCCAGAATCGTTGAGATCTTGAGCAGTAAAGAATGCACTTCCAGCGAACTGTTTGCCCGCTACGAAAAGAGCATTAGCACAAACGAGATTAAAGTCGCAGTGGATGAGTCCAGCAAATTTCAGCTCATAGATCGATTGCTGGAGCTGGCAGAATTTCCAGGTGCCAGGTTGATCACCCTCGATGGTTTGAGGGTAGAGTTTCAGGATGGCTGGGGGCTGGTTCGCGCGTCGAATACCAGCCCGGCAATTCTACTGAGATTTGAAGCGGACAGTGTGGAGCGCTTGCAGGCCATCAAGGGTGAGTTTAAAGCTTTATTAGCTCAGGCAGATAAAAACTTAGACGTGAGCGTACTAGGAAACCATTAGTCATTATCTATGTCACTATCAATTAACAATGCTAAGAATATCGCCAAAGTACTGACTGAATCTCTGCCCTATATACAGAAATTCACGAAGTGTACCGTGGTCGTCAAATACGGTGGCAATGCCATGGTAGATGAAAAGCTGAAGCATAGCTTTGCCCGGGATATCGTATTGATGAAACTCGTTGGCATGAATCCCATCGTCGTGCATGGCGGCGGACCACAAATCGGAAATGTATTGGACCAGCTCAACATCGAGTCAAATTTTGTAGATGGATTACGCGTCACTGACAGTCAGACGATGGACGTTGTAGAAATGGTTCTCGGCGGACTGGTCAATAAGGAGATTGTAAATCTGCTTAACAAGAACCAGGGTAAGGCTGTCGGAGTAACCGGTAAGGACGGCAACCTCATCAAAGCCAAGAAACTTCAAATCAAAACCCGCAATGGAGGCCCGAGTGAAGAAATTGTAGATATCGGGCAGGTTGGGGAGGTGGTTCAAATCAATACCGAGATTCTGGAAGTCATGAAAGATAGCGACTTCATTCCGGTAGTCGCGCCCATCGGAACCGATGAATCAGGCGCCAGCTATAACATCAATGCTGATTCCGTGGCGGGGGAAATCGCCAAAGTATTGGGTGCGGAAAAACTCATACTGCTGACTAACGTGGCTGGCGTACAGGACAAACAAGGCAACGTGCTAACTGGTCTCAGCATTAAACAAGTTGCAAAGTTAATTGCCGATAAAACCTTACAAGGCGGGATGCTGCCCAAGGTCGAATGTGCGTTAAAGGCTGTGAAAGGTGGGGTACACAGCGCACATATCATCGATGGCAGAGTCGAACATGCAGTGTTGCTGGAAATTTTTACCGATGAAGGCGTCGGCACCCTCATTACGAAGAACGGTCTGAACCAGGACTAACGGCACAACGGCCTGAAGCGGCACGCTTCAGAAAGCACAAACAGAATAACTATGAATAACAGCAATAAGGTGTCACGCAAAGATCAGATCCTGCAAGCGTTGGCTCGCATGCTCGAAACTGCGCTTGGGGAGCGGATAACTACAGCTGCGCTGGCAAAAGAAGTGGGCGTGTCTGAAGCGGCGTTGTATCGGCACTTTCCCAGCAAGGCACGAATGTTTGAAGGACTCATCAACTTCATCGAAGAAACTTTGTTTCTGCGAATCTCTCGAATCTTGAACGAAGAGTCTGGTGCCGAAGCGCGCTGCCAGAAGATACTCACCCTGCTGCTGACTTTCTCGGATAAGAATCCGGGCATGACCAGGCTTCTGACAGGTGATGCACTGGCCGGAGAAACCTCTCGATTGCGAACTCGCATCGCTCAGTTTCACAGCCGCCTGGAATCCCAACTCAAACAGGTATTGCGAGAGGCTCAAATCAGAGAAAATGTGAAACCAACAGCATCTGCTGCAGCCCTGGCCAACCTGCTGCTGGCCAGCTGCGAAGGTAGATTAGTGCAGTTCGTGCGCAGTGAGTTCAAACAATCGCCACTGGAGCACTGGGATATTCAATGGGAGTATCTCAGCAGAAATCTGTTGGCACCTTTTGCGGCGGCTGACACAGCGTCAAAAAACTGATTCAGACGCCAAATTCTTTTCTATAGGACATTACCGCATCAAGATGTTGATGAAGAGAGCTGTCTTCGGCTGACTCAAGATAGCTGATGATGTTTTGTAAGTTGATTATACTAATAATCTTTATCTGGTAGTTTTGTTCGATCTCCTGGATAGCCGACAAAGACCCCGTGCCCCGTTCCTGCCTGTCCATCGCCACTGCGATGCTTTTAAGTGTCGCACCATTGTTTTGCAGAATGTCCGCGGCTTCACGCACCGCCGTTCCAGCGGTAATGACATCGTCGATAATCATGACTTCGCCACTGAGTTCGGCACCAACGATCAAACCCCCCTCACCGTGATCTTTTGTTTCTTTACGATTAAAACAAAATGGTTTGTTAATTCCGTGCTTGGTTGCCAGCGCTATCGCCGTAGTTGACACCAGGGGGATGCCCTTGTAGGCAGGACCGAACAGGATATCGAATTGTTGGTTCGAGGCTTCGATGGCGGCTGCGTAGCACTCGCCCAGAAATGATAACTTCTCGCCGCTATTAAAAAGCCCAGCGTTAAAAAAATAGGGGCTGAGTCGGCCGGATTTCAGAGTGAACTCTCCGAAGCGAAGAATGTGATGTTCAATGACGAATTTCAGAAAGTCTGTTTGGAACGATTGCATCGCTTCTCCTGTTCTGCAGCAACCCTGATCGGGTCGGGCGCTCCTCTCATGCCAGGCTCAGTCGTTGTGATTCTATCAAACGCTTTATGCCATTTTCGGCGAGTGCAATCATCTGAAGCAATTGCGCGTGGCTGAAATCCCCGTCTTCACCGGTGCCCTGTACTTCTATAAAGCCCCCGCTCTCAGTCATGACTACATTCATGTCCGTTTCCGCGTTGGAGTCTTCCGCGTAGTCCAGGTCCAACACCGCTTGTCCCTTGTAGATGCCAACAGATACCGAGGCTATCAGTTGTTTTAAGGGGCTGCTGGGAAGCATTTTATTTGCCAACATGTAGTTAATTGCATCAACCAGCGCTACACATCCCCCGGTAATGGAAGCCGTGCGGGTTCCGCCATCGGCCTGTATTACATCGCAATCTACCTTTATGGTGTGTTCGCCGAGCTGTTTTAGTTCCACCGCCGCCCTCAGTGAGCGACCAATCAGGCGCTGTATCTCCAGGGATCTTCCAGATTGCTTGCCTCTGGCGGCTTCGCGATCCATACGGCTGCCTGTAGAACGTGGCAGCATGCCGTATTCAGCGGTTATCCATCCCTGCCTGGAGCCCTTGAGAAACCGTGGCACCGACGTCTCCACAGTCGCATTACACAATACTTTGGTGTCGCCAAACTCAACAAGAACTGAGCCTTCTGCGTGCTTGGTGTAATGCCTGCTCAATCGAATTTCACGCAATTGATCGGTTTGTCTGGCGCTGGGACGAATAGTATCTGACATGGAGATTCCGGGATTGATGTTGAACCGCTTCGGGAGTGCTGCGAATTATCCTCGAAAATCCTGCACAGCGCGAGCAAAGGGATGCTTGATGGAGTGATATTGTTCACTGTGATTGCTCGCATATTACGTTAAAATGGCAGGTCTTTTCCGTAGAGCACGTTGTTATGATGTTAAGCATGACTGCCTTTTCGAGGCAGCAATTGGAACAGGATTGGGGCTCACTTACCTGGGAGATACGCTCAGTCAATCACCGCTACTTGGAAACCAGCTTCAGACTTCCGGAAGCCTTCCGGAGTTTAGAAAATGCAGTGCGCGAGATCGCCAGAAAGCGACTGAATCGTGGCAAAGTCGAATGTCAGCTGCGCTATCAAGTTGTCGAATCTAGCCAATCTGAGCTGCAGCTGAATAATGAATTAGTGCTGAAGCTAACGCATGCCAACAGTGAGATTCAAGATCTGGCCGGCACTTCCTCACCATTAAGTAGCATGGAGCTGCTACGCTGGCCCGGTGTCATTATGGATCGGCAAATCGACTTTAAGGTGCTGCAGTCTGAAGCCCTGCAACTCTTTGAAAAGGCGCTGGATGATCTGGTAGCCAGTCGTGAACGGGAAGGCGAATCACTAAAAGGCTTGCTCGTGCAGCGCATCAAATCGATTCGGGAAATAGTCAGCAATGTACGAGAGAAAATGCCCGATATCCTGAAAAAGCAACGCCAGTCCCTGTTGGACAAACTGCAAGATCTACAGGCTGAGATAGAGCCCACCCGCCTCGAACAGGAAATTGCATTGCTTGCACAGAAAGCCGATGTCGATGAAGAGCTGGATCGGCTCGACTCTCATCTGAATGAAGTCGAAAGGGTCATCGGCACCAAAGGGCAAAAAGGTCGACGCCTGGATTTTCTCATGCAGGAGTTGAATAGAGAGGCAAATACGCTGTCGTCCAAGGCCATTGTTGTGGAGACAACGATGGGTGCGGTCGAGCTAAAAGTCCTGATAGAACAGATGCGTGAACAGGTCCAGAATGTCGAGTGACAGAAAAAGTATAAGGACTAGATATGCCTAAGGGTAAATTAGTAATCGTTACCGCTCCTTCAGGCGCCGGCAAAACAACTCTCGTAAATGCGCTCGTAGCACACGATGAGAAATTGCTCGCGTCAGTTTCACACACGACCAGACCAGGACGCCCAAGTGAAGAGAATGGGGTCAATTATCACTTTGTTAGTGACCAGGAATTCATGACAATGTTACAAGGCGGCGACTTCCTCGAAAGCGCTGAGGTCTATGGATACCATTATGGAACGTCGCAGCATTGGGTAAGTGGCCAATTGAGTGAGGGCTTCGATGTCATCCTGGAAATAGACTGGCAGGGTGCCGCACAGATTCGCAACTTGCTACCCGATTCCTGCTTTATTTTCATTCTGCCACCCTCGCTGGAAGCACTCTCGCAACGATTAACCGAACGAGCCCAGGATGATGAAGACACCATCGATAAGCGCATGCAACAGGCACGCAGCGTCATCGAGCATGTAGCCGCGGCAGATTTCATGGTGGTAAACGATGATTTCGAGACCGCGCTAGACGACATACGGGCGATAATCCGCAGCAATAGATTGACCGTTCGCGTGCAGGAGGAGAGCCTGGCCAACCTCCTGAGCAGCCTGACGCGGATTTGAATCCAACCCAACCGCCGCCATTTTAAAGAGAAATATATGCAATTTCGAACGGAATTCAGTAAAATCCCCGGTCCTCTTAGAGTGGGCTCAAATTCAACGTAAAGGGCTGCATGGCCTGTAAAGGGCGACAGCCCGACCCTGGCGTCAATAACGATTTTAGCTGATAAAGGCAATGAACGATGGCAAGAATTACTGTAGAAGATTGTTTGGACAAAGTAGATAACCGCTTCGAGCTGGTCATGGTGTCGAGCAAGCGCGCACGACAGCTGCAGATCGAAGGCAAAGACCCTCTGGTCTCTGTCGATAACGACAAGCCCACAGTTATTGCGCTGCGCGAGATCGCAGACGGCATGGTGAATGCCGAAATCCTGGTCGAAAAGCCGAGCGTAGAGCTGGATGAAGCCGCCACCATCGAAGAGCTGGGAGAAGCCGTCGCCGCTGCTGAGCAGGAAGCACAGCCCCCCGCTAAAGAGTAATTCTTAAGGAGTCGAGTCTTGCAAGTCGCCGAACTGGACACTATCGACTCTCTCGCCGACGGTCTTTGCGGATATCTCGGCAAAGACCAGGTCAACAACGTCAGGCGCGCCTATTATTATGCGGAGCAAGCCCACGAGGGGCAATGCCGCCGCAGCGGCGATGCCTACGTAACTCACCCGCTGGCCGTCGCCTCCATCCTGAGTGAAATGCACATGGACCATCAGAGCCTGATGGCAGCCATGCTGCACGATGTCATCGAAGACACCGGTATTACCAAGACTGCCATCAAGTCACAGTTTGGCAATACAGTGGCTGACCTGGTGGATGGTGTCAGCAAACTAAACAAGATCACCTTTAGCAGCCGCGCCGAAGCCCGGGCTGAGAATTTCCAGAAAATGGCCATGGCCATGGCAAAGGACCTGCGGGTAATACTGGTTAAGATTGCGGACCGGCTACACAACATGCGTACTCTGGAAGTGCTTACGCCAGAGAAGCGTCGTCGCATTGCCAAAGAGACTCTGGATATTTATGCGCCGATTGCCAATCGGCTGGGCATGAACAACGTCCGCGTCGAATTTGAAGAACTGGGCTTTGCCGCACTGTGCCCAATGCGCTCCCGCCGAATCAGCGCCGCAGTAAAACGCATTCACGGCAACCGCAAGGAGATCGTGTCACAGATCCAGACGTCTCTGGAAGCCTGCCTGGAACGTGACGGACTCCCGGGTCGCACTATTGGTCGTGAGAAACACCTGTATTCCATATATGAAAAGATGCGCAGCAAACGCAAATCATTCTCCGAGATTATGGATGTGTATGCGTTTCGAATCATTGTCGACCGGGTCGATACCTGTTATCGAGTGTTAGGTGCAGTGCACAGCCTCTATAAACCAGTGCCGGGTCGCTTCAAAGACTATATCGCTATACCGAAGGCAAATGGGTACCAGTCGCTACACACCACGCTGTTCGGTATGCATGGCGTACCCATCGAAATTCAGATCCGAACCGAAGAGATGGAAGCAATGGCCAACAATGGCATTGCCTCACACTGGCTCTACAAATCCAGCGATGACCTGCCCAGCAATGCCCATATCCGAGCCCGTGAGTGGGTTAACGGCTTACTGGAGTTACAGAAGCATGCCGGTAATTCACTGGAGTTCATCGAGAATGTAAAGATTGATTTGTTCCCAGATGAGATCTATGTGTTCACACCGAAGGGGATGATATTCGAATTGCCCGCCGGTTCTACCGCAGTCGACTTTGCCTATGCGATTCATACCGACGTAGGTAATTCCTGCGTAGCCTGTCGCATCAACCGTCGTCTGGCCCCACTGAGTGAGCCACTACAGAGCGGCCAAACCGTTGAGATCATCTCTGCGCCTGGCACCCAGCCTAACCCGGCTTGGCTGAGCTTTGTCGTTACCGGAAAAGCCCGCAGCAATATCCGTCACTACCTGAAGAACCAGAAACATTCGGAGTCTGTTGTGCTGGGGCGCCGTTTGCTGAACAAGGCGCTGGCGAGTTTTGGCAGCGACCTCGACTCGGTATCGAAAGACAATATTGATGCGGTCCTTAACCAGATCAACTTGAAAGCTCTAGATCAGTTGCTGGAAGAGATTGGCCTCGGTAATCGTATGTCCTACATGATCGCGCAACGCCTGGCCGCGCACAGCAATGTCGCTCCACTGGAAATCGATAGCGAATCGGAACAACAGGGAACCCTGGCAATCCGTGGATCCGAAGGCATGGTGATGAACTATGCCAAGTGTTGTCATCCCATTCCGGGCGACCCGATTGTGGGTCACATCAGTTCCGGTAGGGGCATGGTAATTCATACCGACGATTGCAATAACATTGCGGATATTCGTGACAACCCGGATAAATGTGTCGCCGTGAGCTGGGATCCGGATGTGGAAGGTGAATTCTCTGTCGAGCTGCGCATCGAGTTGGAAAACTTGCGGGGAATTATCGCCACACTCGCCACTACCATTACCGGTACTGAGGCAAACATCGAGAAGATCAGCACGGTGGAGAGAGACGCACGTTTCAGCATCGTCAATCTGTCGTTGAATGTGCGCAATCGTGTGCACCTGGCGAGAGTGATGAAGCGGGTTCGACTTATCAAGCCGGTAACCAAAGTAACCCGCGTGAAGAGTCGCCGGGTTCGCAAGGTGCTCAAGAGCATTATTGGTACTCACTGAGTAACACCAAACCATGGCCGAACGAGAATCCATCCAAACATCCGCTGCACCGTCCGCCATAGGGCCTTACTCGCAAGCCATTAAGACCGGCGGCGAGCTGATTTTCCTGTCGGGACAGATTCCATTGGACCCGGAAACTATGGAACTGGTGGATGGCAGTATCGAAACACAAACGCTGCAGGTTTTCAGAAACCTTTCCGCGATTGCCAATGCCGCCGGTACTACTCTGCAGCAAGCGGTAAAGCTGACTATCTATCTGACCGATCTTAATGACTTTGCTCAGGTCAACGCGATCATGGCAGAGCACTTCGATGAGCCCTACCCTGCTCGTGCCACAATTCAGGTCAGCGCACTTCCCAAGCAGTCGATGCTCGAAATTGACGCTATCCTTGCTGTTTAGGAGCCCTCTGAACAAGTATATGGCCACTCTGCGGGGCACGACAGGCCCCGCCCAAAGGGGCCTACAGCCAATCCCGCTCTCGGCGTTGCACTGACTTGGAAGGTCGACACATTACTGCGCCAGTGCGCCTTGATAGCAGAATTGGCTGTAGGCCAGAGCGGTCATATACTTGTTCAGAGGGTTCCTAACAAATTTGCTGGAAACCCCTATACTTTTAACGTGAGTCGAATATATGCCGGCACTGGAATTCCACAACGCCTGCAAATCGGTAATCACTCGAAGGATCGACCAGTTTCAGCCATGAGCAGCCAACAACTCGATCAGATTTCACTAACCTCACTTAAGGGAGTCGGGCCTGCCCTTGAGAAAAAATTTCACCAGCTGGGTATCTACAATGTGCAGGATCTGTTGTTCCATTTGCCCCTGCGTTATGAAGACCGTACCCGCATTGACTCCATCGGTAGACTTTCTGTCGGTCAACACGTACAGCTGCAAGGTGAGATCATTGGCTGCAATATTCAGTTCGGCCGGCGTCGCAGCTTGCACTGCGTGTTACGAGACAATAGCGGTGTTATCAGTTTGCGTTTCTTTCATTTCAGCGCGGCCCAGAAAAAATCGTTGCACAGCGGTGCTCAACTACGTTGCTATGGCGAAGTCCGGCGCGGCAGGGCCGGTATGGAGCTGTATCACCCTGAATACAAGGTACTTCAGGATCCTGACAGCGAGCCCATTGCCGATTCGTTAACACCCATTTATCCCGCTACTGAAGGATTACAGCAGGGCAGACTACGTAACGTCGCAAGACAGGCGCTTGAGTTACTCGAGCGATCTGAGCAGCTGCGAGACTATCTGCCACCTCAGTTAGTAACCAAACTGAGACTTCAGAGCCTGACCGATGCGATACGGCACGTTCATCAACCACCCATTGATACGTCCTTGAATTACTTAAGTGGGGCGGTGAATCCCGGCCAGAAACGTCTCGCTTTCGAGGAGCTGCTGGCCCATCGCCTGTGCATGCGCCGCTTCAAAAACGATTCTAATAAGCAGACTGCACCCCAACTGCTTGCCGACAGTGAACTGCTAACCCGCTATCTCAGGCAGCTGCCCTTCGTGCTGACCAACGCACAACAAACAGCCTATCAGGAAATTGCCAGCGATCTCAGCGGCGCTTGCCCGATGCTGAGGTTGCTGCAGGGTGATGTGGGCTCAGGTAAGACAGTGGTCGCGGCTCTCTCGGCACTGCACGCCATTGGCAGTGACTACCAGGTTGCCCTGATGGCGCCCACAGAGATATTGGCCGAACAGCACCTGCTCAATTTCAGGGAGTGGTTCGAACCGCTTGGCATCACTGTCGGCTGGCTGAGCGGAAAGAGTAAGGGCTCTGAGCGAAAAAAAACTCTCGACTCCCTCGTTACCGGGATGTGTCAGCTCCTGATCGGTACTCATGCGCTGTTTCAGGATGAAGTTGTTTACGCCAGGCTGGGACTGATTATTATCGATGAGCAACATCGTTTTGGGGTTCATCAACGCCTGGCTCTGCGCGACAAAGCTGCCACTGGTGATCTTAATCCTCATCAACTGGTGATGACTGCAACGCCTATCCCGAGAACACTTGCTATGAGTGCCTATGCTGACTTGGATAACTCAATCATCGACGAATTCCCTCCAGGTAGGACGCCTGTAAATACTGCCGTGGTTGCGAGCAATCGCCGGGATGAGGTGGTTCAGCGCATCGACAATGCATGCTCAGACGGCAACCAGGCCTACTGGGTATGTACACTCATCGAGGAATCGGAAACACTGCAGTGTCAGGCGGCCGAGGCGACTGCTAAACACCTGGCCCAACAATTACCACACTTGTCAGTTGGGCTCATTCATGGCCGCATGAAATCGAAACAGAAGCGTGAAATGATGGAGCGATTCAAAGGTGGAGACTTGCAGCTGCTCGTCGCCACAACGGTAATAGAGATTGGAGTTGACGTGCCCAATGCCAGCCTGATGGTTATCGAAAATCCGGAACGGCTGGGCCTGGCACAGTTACATCAACTTCGTGGCAGAATTGGCCGTGGTAGTGTTCATAGCCATTGCCTGCTGCTCTACCAGACACCCCTGTCTGAGAGTAGCAAACAGCGTCTGGCAGTAATGCGGGAAAGCACTGATGGTTTCTACATAGCCGAGAAAGACCTTGAACTCAGGGGGCCAGGCCAGGTACTGGGCACTCAGCAAGCCGGTCTTATGACATTCCGAGTGGCGGACATCGGGCGAGATGCAGCCCTACTGGATGAGGTACGGGATGCATCAGAAATCGTACTTACCCAGTTTCCCGAGATTGTCGATCCACTTATCCGCCGCTGGCTGGGCGACATAGCAAACTATGTTAATGTTTAGGGATCCTGCTGTTTCACAGTTGATCTTCAGCAAGCTAGACCGAATAGTAGAGCTTAGCATTTCTACTCTTGCCCAAAATCTTTTATGCTACGCGCTTCAATCTTAGTATGCTGGTTGTGTAACACTTGAACATCATTACCTCCCTACAGCCGTACTGGTCGGCTATTGTCAGCAGGTTCAGGAGTCGTTTTCCTGAACTGTACGAAAAAATACCAGCCCTGGTTGAACTAACTCGGGTTGATCGCCCAATTGGAATCTACCTGTTGCTGTGGCCAACCATTGGCGCACTCTGGGTTGCAGCAGAAGGCGTTCCCAGTCTTTCCTTATTGTTCATCTTTTTGTTAGGGACCGCAGTCATGCGCTCTGCCGGTTGCTGTGTGAATGACTTTGCCGACTACAAGATAGACGGACAGGTTAGCCGTACGCAACAGCGACCTCTGGCTCGTGGCGTCTTAAGGCGCCAGGATGCATTCTATTGTTTTGGTATTTTGTCGAGCATCGGTTTTATTCTGGTGTTGTTTACCAATAGAGAGACAATCCTTCTGTCATTTGGCGCCGTCTCGCTGGTAGCGATCTATCCCTTCATGAAGCGCTACACGAACCTCCCCCAACTGGTGCTTGGCGTGGCTTTTTCATGGGGAATTCTGATGGCATTCACCGCCCAGACCGGCGGCATTCCGCAACCGGCTTATTTACTGTTTGTCGGCAACCTATTATGGACAGTCGCCTACGACACCCAGTACGCCATGGTGGACAGAGAGTTCGATATCGAAATAGGCGTCAAGTCTACAGCCATCCTGTTCGGTGACATGGATAAGGCCATCATCGCCTTGTTGCAAATGATGTTCATCGTCTCAATGTGGCTGGCTGGACGCCAGCTGGAAATGGGCATCGCCTACTATGCCTCGCTATTGATCGCCTGTGGACTGCTAGGCTATCAACAGTATCTGATCCGAAATCGCCTTCCCGGCCCCTGTTTCACCGCTTTCCTCAATAATAACTGGGTAGGTGCTGTTGTGTTCATTGGCATATTTCTTAGCTACATCTGAGAGTGACCGGTCGCCTCTGGTGGCGCTATCCTTCGTTGGAAGCACCCTCCAGGGTCGTCAGTTACTATTAGTAAAATCCTCCCCTGGAGGGCACCCCTGCCTCGACTAGCACCACCAGAGACAACCTCGAATCCAGTTTCCCTTCGTTCTGAGTCAGTGCTAGCTAGGTCGGCAGAAATACCAATCGTTGCTCGTAAACTACAAATTCCAATTTGCGGGCGGCCCAACATCCGCATATGTTTAAACTACCTTCCCCAATTTTCATTCTTGAGAAACGCTCGTGCCCGCAGATGTTAGCGATCTCAAGGATTTCCCTGGCGAGTGCGAGGCAAGGCGGGAGTGCTCCCCCAGGGAGGATTTTACAGGTAGTAACTGACGACCTGGGGGAGCGCTTCCGACGCGGCATCGTGCCGCCAGGGGAAGCCGTCAATTCGTAAACGCTTGGATGCCGGTCTGGGCTCGGCCTAGAATTAGGGCGTGGATGTCCTGCGTACCCTCGTAAGTATTAACCACCTCGAGATTCTGAGAATGCCGCATAACCGGATACTCATCGGAGATCCCATTGCCACCCAGCATATCCCGCGCTTCACGGGCCGCATCGAGCGCCTTCAGGCAGGAGTTACGCTTCAACAATGAAATAAGTGGTGGGGCCAGTTTACCCTGATCTTTCAGACGACAGGCCTGCAGACAGCCCTGCAGCCCCAGAGAAATATCGGTTTGCATCTGTGCCAGCTTCTTCTGAATGATCTGATTCGCAGCTAGTGGCCGGCCAAACTGTTTGCGGTCGAGCGTGTATTGCAGTGCGGTGTGCCAACAGGTTTCTGCGGCACCCAGTGCGCCCCAAGCTATTCCCAGCCTGGCGGAATTGAGGCAGCTGAACGGGCCATTGAGGCCCTGGGCGCCCGGTAGTTTGTTGGCCTCTGGTACGAACACATCATCCATGACGATCTCTCCGGTGATGGAGGCTCGCAACGCCAGCTTGCCTTTGATCTTCGGTGCACTTAGACCTTGCATCCCCTTGTCGAGGATGAATCCGCGGATAGCACCGTCATCATCTTTAGCCCACACGACAAATACATCGGAAATCGGTGAATTGCTGATCCAGTTCTTGGCTCCAGACAGACTATAACCCCCTTCTACAGCCTTCGCCCTGGTATTCATGCTACCCGGATCCGAGCCATGATCCGGTTCGGTCAGACCAAAACAACCAATGTATTCACCGCTGGCAAGCTTGGGAAGGTATTTGTTCTTCTGCTCCTCCGTACCAAAGGTGTTGATCGGATGCATCACCAGGGATGACTGTACAGACATCATTGACCGGTATCCGGAATCCACTGCTTCAATCTCGCGGGCAATCAATCCATAACAGACATAGCTCATGCCGGCACAGCCGTAACCCTCGATCATGGGTCCCAGCAACCCCAGTGATCCCATTTCCCGGAAAATCTCAGGATCGGTTTCTTCGTTCCGGTAGGCATCGCGCACACGCGGCAGCAACTTGCCCTGGGCATATTGCCTCGCCGTTTCGCGTACCATGCGCTCTTCTTCGGAAAGCTGCTCTTCCATGAGGAATGGGTCCTGCCAATTAAATGGCACGTTGTCCGATCTGACAGACATAGGGTTCTCCTGAAACTGATTCTGAGGCTCAAGGCCTCGCTGTGAGGGCGCGCCATTCTAGCAAATTCCCAATGCATTCTCTAAAACCATGCGGGCAATCTGCAGCGGCACGGACTATCATTTAAAAAGCACAGTTTTTTGAATCTCGTGCCTCAATTAGCCAAGTATAACCTCAACTTTTTGCTAAAATACCGCGCCATGGATGTGTCCTACATACTCGACTCCCTTAACGAGCAACAACGCAATGCGGTAGCCAGCCCGGCAGAAAACCTGCTGGTACTCGCAGGGGCTGGCAGTGGCAAGACGCGCGTGCTAGTGCATCGTATAGCCTGGCTGTTGCAGGCCGAGCAGGTCTCCCCATATGCCGTCCTGGCCGTGACTTTTACCAATAAGGCAGCCAGGGAAATGCGTGGCCGCATCGAAGAACTGCTGGGCCAGTCATTCAATGGAATGTGGGTAGGCACCTTTCATGGCCTGGCGCATCGCTTACTGCGCTCCCACTGGCAGGAAGCCGGGCTTCCTGAAGATTTTCATATCCTCGATGCCGAAGACCAGCTACGCCTGATAAAGCGCATCAATCGTTCATTGCATATCGATGACGAAAAGTGGCCGGCCAAACAGTGCCAATGGTATATCAACTCACAGAAAGACGAGGGCCTGCGTGCTTCTAACATCGAACATTTGGATGACGACTACACCAAGACCATGCTGCAGATTTATCAGGCATATGAGGACGCCTGCAATCGCGGCGGGATGATTGATTTTGGTGAAATCCTGCTGCGTGCCCATGAGCTATGGCTAAAGAAGCCCCAGGTGCTGGATCACTACCGCAAGCGCTTTCAGCACATTTTGGTGGATGAGTTTCAGGACACCAATGCGATTCAGTATGCCTGGCTGCGCGTGTTGGCAGGCGAATCCAGTCAGCTTATGGTGGTAGGAGACGACGACCAGTCGATCTATGGTTGGCGGGGTGCCCGCATCGAAAACATCCAGCAGTTCAATGTGGATTTCCCGGATGCCGGGTTGGTGCGCCTGGAACAGAATTACCGCTCTACCTCTACCATTTTGAAAGCTGCCAATGAGTTAATTGCCAATAACCAGGGCCGCCTCGGTAAGAATCTCTGGACAGAAGGGGGCGAGGGCGAAGCAATTAGCCTGTACGAGGCATTTAATGAACAGGACGAGGCCCGCTTCATCGTCGATCGCCTGCAGGACTGGTTTAATAATGGCAATCGGCGCGCCGACGCCGCTATCCTCTACCGGTCCAATGCCCAGTCGCGAGAACTGGAAGATGCACTGCTGCGCATTGGCATGCCTTATCGTATCTATGGTGGCCATCGTTTTTATGAAAGACTGGAAATCAAGAACGCCCTGTCCTACTTGCGCCTGTTGACCAATCGCCACGATGACACGGCAGTTGAACGCATTATCAACATTCCTGTGCGAGGCATCGGCGGGCGTACTCTGGATACGGTGCGTAGCGTGGCCAGAGAAGAGAACTGTTCACTGTGGCATGCCTGTGCCAAATGTATAAATGAAGCTCTGTTAAGCTCCCGTGCGGCTAATGCAGTGCTCGCCTTCATGGAGCTTATCGACAGTCTACAGTTAGCCTGTGACGAACTGGAACTGCATGAAAAAGTCGAGCACATCATTATCAACAGCGGATTGATTCAGCATCATGAAAAGGAAGGTGGCGAGAAGGCACTGGCGCGCAAGGAAAACCTGGAAGAACTGATAAATGCTGCCAGCAACTTCGATGATGTCGATCTGGATGATGAAATCGATTTAGAATCAACCACCTTCCTCACTGCATTTCTTGACCAGGCTTCACTCGATGCCGGTGATACTCAGGCGGACGAGTCTGACGATGCCGTGCAACTCATGACACTCCATTCGGCCAAGGGTCTGGAGTTTCCTCTGGTGTTCCTGGCAGGCATGGAAGAAGGGTTATTTCCTCACAGAATGTCTATGGATAATATTAATGGATTGGAAGAAGAGCGGAGGCTCTGTTATGTCGGTATAACCCGGGCCATGAATAAGCTCTATCTCAGCCATGCTGAATCGCGACGTTTGCATGGAGAGGTCAATCTCTGCCGCCCGTCACGTTTCATCAAGGAGGTTCCCAAGCAACTCATCGACGAGATTCGCCTGAAAACCACGATTAGACGGGTTGGTGCTCATCGCAGCAAGAATGGCATGGGCAAGGCCTTAAGCCGAGACGCCGCCGTCCCGCAAACGGAAATATCGCTGGGACAGCGTGTTGCTCATGGGAAATTCGGTGAAGGAGTCGTTTTGAACTACGAAGGACAGGGCAGCAGTGCTCGGGTACAAGTAACCTTCGATGCTGTTGGCAGCAAATGGCTGGTACTATCCTATGCCAAGCTCGAAGTGCTTGGCTAACCGACGAGTGGCGTTGAGAAAATACATGAACCTGCAACATAGTATCCACATTCATGCCCGGGCAGTATTCTATCCGCTGCTGCTGACACTATTGATTGGGTGTGGCGGCGAACAGCAATCTGCTGCCACGCAATCAACTGCGCCCAGTAATCAGACAATTTACGAATGGAAGATGATTACTTCCTGGCCAAAAAATCTGCCTGCGCTCGGCACTTCTCCGGAATACTTTGCAGATATAGTCGAAAAGATGAGCAACGGTCGCATGCAGATTCGTGTCTACGGAGCGAATGAACTGGTCGGCGGCCTAGAAGTCTTCGATGCAGTTTCTCAAGGTGTGGCAGAGATAGGACATACTGGCGCCTATTACTGGCAAGGAAAGATACCTGGCACCCCTTTCTTCTCATCCATCCCATTCGGCATGACCAGCTATGAGCAGGATGCCTGGTTACGATTTGGTGGCGGCAATGAATTGTGGCGCGAGATCTATGCGCCATTCAACCTGATCCCGGTCCGTGGTGGAAACTCTGGCGTGCAGATGTTTGGTTGGTTTAACAAGGAAATTAATTCTCTGGATGATCTGCAGGGATTGAAAATGCGCATTCCCAGCCTCGGTGGAGAAGTCTTTCGGCGTGCCGGCGGAGTGCCCGTTACCATGCAGGTAAGCGAGGTGTTTACTGCCTTACAAACCGGCGCACTCGATGCCACCGAGTTTGTCAGTCCCTACAACGATCTTGCTGCCGGTTATCACACTGTCGCCGACTACTACTATTACCCGGGCTGGCACGAGCCGGGATCCACACTCGAAACAATATTCAATAAGTCAGCCTTCGAGGCACTGCCAGAAGATCTTCAGGAAATCTTGATGGCGGGCACCGAAGTAATGAATCAATTGTTGCTGGATGAACTCACCGCCAAGAACAACGAAGCCCTGCGGGTTCTGGTGGAAGATTACGATGTGCAGTTGCGCAAATTACCTGACGATGTACTACTCGAGCTGCGCCGCATCTCCGATGATGTGGTACTGGAGTTGGCCCGGACTGATGAAACTACCGCGCGCATCTACGAATCCTGGAAAAGCTTCAAGGACGGCGTGATGAACTACAATCGGATTGCCGAGGAAGCGCTGATCGAGGCGCGGAGGCTGCCTGACAAATAGGGACCCTCTGAACAAGTAATTGGCCACTCTTGCTTACAGCAAGACTACTCTGCGGAGCCTATCGTGCCCCGCCCGAGGGGGCCTACAGCCAATCCGCCCTATCGTCGACCCAGTCCAAATTCGTTACCCACAGCCACCACCTTGCCATCGCGGAAATGCACTTCGATGAACTTTGATCCACTCACGGTATTGCCGTTTTCATCCCGTAGGGTAGCGACACGTTCATGGGTTTTCGCGTCAAACACATCGGGCGTGTGAGTCCAGACATAGCGCCCATCCAGGCTGAATGTCACCCAGCCATGGCCGCCCTGGGATAAATCTACATCGCCGGTTAGCACTGGCGGCATTTGAGTAGCATCGAAAATAAACAGCTTGTTGCCCTCCTGGTCGCTAATCCACAGCTCGCTTTCATCCGGTGTTAATGCGGCTCCGTGAGTACGATGTGGGATTCGCTCATCTCCCACTATCACCTGATGGATAATCTCTTGCTTCTCGAGATCCACCACATCGAAACCAACAGTGCTGCCAAGGCTCACATAGGCAATGCGATTCGCACTGTCCACGGTAAAGGGGAAGACACCCTGCCCACCGGCTTCGCCGACTGGCGAAATCTGGGCGACGATGCTTTCATTTTCTGTGTCGAGCATGGTTAGCATTCTGGTAGTACCAAGATAGAGATAGCGCCCATCAACACTCACCAGAGAATTGTGCGCCTTATCTCCAATGGGGATGTGCTTGATTATCTTGCCGTCATCTCCGTTGAGCACCAGCAGCCCGCTGTCATCTCCGTCAACCCACCACCCGGTAGGTACGTAGACCTTTTCGCCATCCAGGGTGACCGACGACCGATCGCTGCCCAACTTATAGTTCTGTTGCCAGGTAATCTGCTCCGTTTCCAGATCGAAGGCTCCGATGCGAGGCCCCTGCGTGGAGAAGTAGGCACTGTGGGTCTTCTGGTTGGCAGCGAACCCTCTAAGGCCCTCCGAAAATATCGGAATATCGATGCGTCGCACCAGCCTGTGGCCATCATCGATATCGAAAATCAGAATTCCCTGTCCTTCGGCCTGACCTTCGACCTGGGCTGCGTCCGGAGTGCTGAGGTACAGATAGCGCTTGGTCTCGGACTGATTCTGAGCATACAGAGCCGGTACATAAGTCAGGAGAGTAAAGAGAATGAGCAGTACAGTTTTTCGCATTGGAAATACCCCTTGTTTGCTTGGGTTTCTAAGTAGAATAGAAGCTATACACGGCGAAGTCTATCGTCATTTCGGTTGAATACATTTTTGTTCTGCTAATTGTCAGTTAAAGGGGACGGAGGGATTAAATTTTAATGCCTACGTCCCCTTTTCTAAGACAAGTTCTCAATCCGGCAATTGCCGTGGCCTGCCCTCATCATCAATCGCCACGAACACAAACAGGCCATGGGCAACCTGCAAGTTATCGCTGTGATTCAGCTGGTGTGAAGTACGTACATCAACGGCGATATGTAGTGAGGTTTTGCCGCGCTTGGTGACGTGGCAATAGCAGCTCACTGTGGAGCCGACGCTGACCGGTCTTATAAAATTAATATTTTGAATAGCAACTGTTGCCGATCTGCCTTTGCTCAGCTGTTTGCTCAGGATGCCAGCCGCCAGATCCATCTGGGAAACCAGCCAGCCACCGAAGATATCACCATTGGCGTTAGTGTCTCTCGGCATCACCAGGGTCTGCAGTGCCAGCTCGCCAACTGGTTCTGGTCCAGTGATTTCCTCTTTATTCATAGACGGACCCAACTATTGATTGATAACCGAAGGCAGCCAGGTTGCTAATCCCGGTTGCAGGGCCAATAGCAACATCAGCGCAAGCTGCATGATAACAAACGGGATCACCCCGCGGTAAATATCAGCAGTCGCAATGTCATCGGGTGCCACACTTCGTAAATAAAACAGCGAAAAACCAAACGGCGGTGTTAAGAAGGAGGTCTGCAAGTTAATCGCAATCATGACTCCCAGCCAGATGGGATCCAGCCCCATCCCAAGCAGGATAGGCCCGACCATTGGTATGACCATGAAAGTAATCTCGATGAAGTCGAGAATGAATCCCAGCAGAAAAATCAGCAGCATCACGATCAAGGTGGCAGAGATGACACCGCCAGGTAAATCGGTAAGCAGATTTTCAATCAGGATATCACCACCAAACCCTCGAAATACCGAGGAGAATATCGTTGCCCCCACTAAAATGAGGTACACCATGGAGGTAATGCGCAGCGTTTCGATAGATACCTCGTGCAACACTTTGAAGCCTAGTTTTCCCTTGGCTAAGGCCAGTAGAATTGCGCCCAGAGCACCTACGCTAGCCGCTTCGGTTGGAGTAGCAATACCGGCAAGAATCGAACCGAGTACGGCAATCATCAGCACAATAGGAGGCAGCAGACCTTTGCCTAAAGCCTTGAGAACTTCCAGCTTGCTGAGCTTGGCATGAGCCTGTTGCACGGAAGGCGCTTCTTCGGGCGTGACCAGAGCAACTATAAACACATAGCTGGCATAGCCAAGCACCAGTAGCAATCCAGGGATGATCGCACCAGCAAACAGATCGCCGATAGAAACAAAATCCGGCGCGAAGACACCCTGGTTAAGTTGTGATTGCTGATAGGCATTGGAGATGACTTCACCTAACAAAACCAGGCATATTGAAGGAGGAATAATCTGACCGAGAGTGCCAGTGGCGCAGAGTGTGCCGCAGGCCAGCGAAGGTCTATAGCCAGTCTTGAGCATCGTCGGTAGCGACAGAATACCCATGGTTACTACGGTGGCTCCGACGATACCGGTGCTGGCAGCGAGCAGCATGCCAACCACAATCACCGAGATGCCCAACCCCCCCGGAAACCTTCCAAACACCAGCGCCATATTCTTGAGCAGGTCGTTCGCAATACGGGATTTTTCCAACATGGACCCCATAAACACGAACAACGGTACAGCAAACAGATTTTGATTAACCAGCACACCGTAGATGCGGTTAGGTATCAGGTTGATATAGGCCAAATCGAATACGCCGATGGCGTTGCCCAGTCCGGCAAACATCAATGACACACCTGCCAGCGTGAGCGCGACCGGATAACCCGCCATTAATGCCAGGCAGACTGCAACAAAAAATAACAGGGGTAGCAAATTGAGCACTAAGACTTGCTCTGCCTGATTTTCTGTACTGCCTTGAGCGCTTCGGCACTACCTTGAACAATGAGCAATCCCGCCAACACAATGATGGTTGCTTTCAGCAAGTACACATAGGGCATTCCGCTCGGGTCAGCGGAGCTCTCACGAATGCGCCAAGCGACAGACACATAATCCCAACTAACCCAGATAATAAAGACAGCGCTTGGGAGCAGGAAGATTGCTGACCCCAGTAGATCGACCAGCGCTTTTCTTCGTTCCGATAGGCGGCTGTAAAAAATGTCGACCCTCACGTGGCCCTGTTCCTTGAGAGTATAGGCAGCTCCCAGGGTAAAAATCAGCGCATTTACGTACATGACCGATTCCTGTAAGGCGATGGAGCCAATCTGGAAGGCGTATCGTAATGTCACTATCACAACCACCAGCAATACCATTGCCAATGTCAACCAGGAGATGGTTCTGCCTATGCGTTCGATAAGATTGTCGATAAGGTCGATTACGCGCTGCATGGCTCTTCTGCTATCTCTCCAGGCGTTCTGGTCAGCATAAAAGGACGCACATTATTGCATAGCCGGCTACCAGCTACCGGTTTTTCGGGAAAGGCCTCACGCCATATACCAGGCGCGAAGTAATTGGAAGCTTAGTATCAACACGGCAGCGCTGAGAATCAGCATAAGTATCGCGAGCTCCCATACGATGCCTCTCTTAATGCGTGCTCGCCAACGCGCCCAAAACCCCGCCTTCGCATCCGGTTTTGGGGGTACGTTGACAAAGAGTATAGAAAAACTATAGAGAGTAATCGCCCAACAGAAACTGACAATAGAAGGAATAAGCAAATCGTAGTCGGCCGCTGGCCCGACCTCGAACAGCTTGAGCAGAAATAGGCCGACAAAAATCAAGCCTAGCACTAGAATAAGCGATCGAAAGCGACTTAAAAAAGTAGCAATTGTTTGCAGTCGCTCTATCATAGAAGGCTCGTCAAAGCTTAGAAATGAAAGACCTGAGCTTACCTATTTAATGAGCAGCCATCTACAAAGGAATGTCAGCCTCTGATTTCGACAATTGAATTACCATTCCTGGCCGGAATCGATGATGCCGATCAACCGGTGTTTGAAAGCCTCTCTGCTGAAGTATTGGACACGTCTGAAAACACCATTCGTCTATTGAAATCTCCCTTGTTTGCCCGCAATCTTGCGGCCGGCGACAAGATCAAGGTGATCGATGCGGAATCGGCTGAATATGAGTTGGTACAGCGCAGCGGCAATCTGTGCGTGCGGGTATTTCGCAGGCACCAGATTGAAGCGCTGGCCGAGTTTCTGAGCCCGGAAATTGAAAAGTTAGGCGGTAGCCTGGATCTACAAACTGATCGTGCGCTAGTCTTTAGCATACATTTCTCGATTGGTTTTACTTCCATTGAGGCATTGCTAAACCAGGCGGTCGCAGAATACCCCGATACACTTTGGTATTATGGCAATGTCTATGATCCAGTGGACGGGACGACTCCTCTGCTCTGGTGGGAAGACTTTGAGTGAGAAAAGCAGAATCCACCAAACACCGGCTGGTCTTCACCCGGAAACAGAAAAGTTGATCCCTCTGTAACCCAGGCAGTGCGTCTCTAATGGATTCTCTTCCCTTCAGTCAGGCTAGTGAAAACAACAAATTACCTATACACCAGGTACTTGTACGTCACTTGGTGAGCCGATGCTCTTTGCTGGAGATTGGTGGCGGTACTGGACAACATGCCGAGTTCTTCGCAGAACATTTCCCCGGCCTTATTTGGCAATCCTCCGATGTTCCCTCCAATATCGAGCTGCTTAATTTGCGCATCGCCCATGCCCGGCTTCCCAACTTGCCATTGGCAATCAGTCTGGATGTAAATGAAACACATTGGCACTGCGGTAGCTTCGATGCAGTATTCAGCGCCAATTGCCTGCACATAATTTCAGAGCAATCGGTAGAAAATTTCTTTGCGGGAATGGACAAATGCATCCATAAAGATGGCTTACTGTTAGTCTATGGTCCTTTTAAGTACGATGGTGAGTTTACGACAGAAAGTAATGCAGGATTCGATGTGTGGCTTAAGAGTCGCAACCCGGTTAGTGGTGTTAGGGATTTTGAATGGGTGAATAAGCTTGCACAGGATTCTGGACTGACGCTTGTGGAAGACAGCATCATGCCGGCAAACAATCAGTTACTGGTTTGGTCAAAGCTTTGACTTACAATATCGTTTCATTTTGCAAGATACGTTGCCGTCTAACACCTCACACAGTATGAGCTAACGCTTATTGATCTCGGCCGCCTTTCTTGGCGCAGTACAAACTGTGGTCTGCTCTTTCCAACAATTGATCAAAAGTCTGGTCTGTCGCTGGCCGTCTGAATCGACGTGCATGTAACGCCGTTAATAATGAGTGCCGCTTGCGGCATCTCCTTGATTTGCTTGTATGGTCAAATCGCCCCATTTCTTATTCTATATTCTTTGGTTTAAAGTGAAGCCCGTAACCAGTTACCAGCTAGTTACCG
>MDTC01139375.1_pt1 | contig 37111 bp, 32 predicted proteins | sample 811181 | NCBI WGS metagenome assembly MDTC01 (sample SAMN05326644, study PRJNA326480) | marine metagenome | isolation source: seawater | place: Pacific Ocean: North | collected 2011
GAACCTACGACCTTCGGGTTATGAGCCCGACGAGCTACCAGACTGCTCCACCCCGCAATTGACTGGTTGTCTTGTTCCTCAAGACAGGTCGCGCATTATAGGGACGACCTTTGGGTCTTGCAAGCCTTTGTTTGTACAAAGGCTTATTTTATAGAGAAAAGTGCTCAGGCGCTGTGACGAATGGCGCCATCGACAGGCAGCAGGGTGCCGTTGATGAAGGAGCCAGCTTCGCTGGCAAGCAGAATGACGGGGCCGATCAGCTCGTCGATGCTCCCGAGGCGACGAGCCGGCATGGTGCTGATGTAGTCTTTCCCCGCCTGCGTCGCGAAGAAATCTTCGTTCATCTCAGTCAGAAACCAGCCCGGTGCGATGGCGTTGACGCGGATGTTGTGGCGCATAAGGTCGAGCGACATCACGTTGGTCAGGTGGGCAACGGCGGCTTTGGAGGCGCAGTACGTTGCCTGGCCGGTCTGCGCCATGACGGCCAGCACGGACGCGATGTTGATGATGCTGCCGGGCAGGTTCGCCTCTACCATGCGACGGGCGCCTTCCTGGGCGACGTTCCACACGCCGTTGAAGTTCGTGTTCATCACAAAGTCGCGTGAGGCTTCGTCGGCTTTCAGAAAGTTTTTCGGGTCGGCCACGCCGGCGTTGTTGATGATGATGTCGGGCACCCCCAGCTCGGCGATGGCTTGGTCGTAAGCGGCGTTGACGCTGTCGCGGTTGGCGACGTCCATGGCAACGGCGCAGGCTTTGCCGCCAGACTGGCGAATGTCGGCAACCAGTGCTTCCAGTCGATCCACGCGTCGGGCACAGGCAATGATTTCGGCGCCGGCGGCAGCAAGTCCCTTGGCGATGCCATGACCGAGGCCGGAGGAGGCGCCGGTAATGAGTGCGCGTCGACCTTTAAGTGAGAAGTTGTCCAGGCTCATGGGTGTCCTCGTTATCGTAGTTTTCTCGTTAGGTTGCCCGATTAAAGCGATTTTGGCCGCTTAGAGGAAGGACTTTGCATGTCTAGTTGGCAGTGCGGGCGTGTTGCGGCAATCGGTGGCGGCTACTGACATGGGGAACACGCATCAGGGAGGTAATTGGGGTAGAATCCCGGCTGGTTTGTGTGGCCCCGGCCGGGCTTCTGGTGTGCTGAGTATGAAGAATAATGGATGAATTTGCCGATATCCGACCCTATCACGATAACGAGGTTCGAGACGTTCTTGACCGCTTGCTGATTGACCCGGAGTTGATCGCCGCGGTGGCCAGCTTGCGCATGCCCCGTATTAATCGGTGGTTCCCGGGGCTGTTACGCCCGCTGGTTTCCCGGATTCTGCGCCGACAGCTTACTGGTGTGGACTCTGTTGCGGCCTTTCAGTCGGTCGTTAAGGTCTACATGGACCAGATGATCGAAGGCAGTACGAGAGAGTTTGTGGTGTCGGGTGTCGAGCATCTGTCGCCCGGGAAAGCCTATCTGTTTATCAGTAATCATCGCGACATCGCCCTGGACCCGGCGTTCGTCAACTACGCGCTCTACCACAATGGCCTGGACACCGTGCGGATTGCGATTGGGGATAACTTGCTGTCGAAGCCCTTTGCCGCGGATCTGATGCGGATTAACAAGAGCTTTATTGTACAGCGCAGCGCCAAGGGGCCTCGGCAGATGCTGGCGGCCTTCCGCAAGCTGTCCAATTACATACGCCATTCTCTGCTGGAAGAGCGTGCCTCTATCTGGATTGCCCAGCGAGAGGGGCGGGCAAAGGACGGCAATGACGCGACGGAAGTGGCGCTGATCAAAATGATCGGTATGTCGCAGGACAAGGGCAGCGAGAGCTTTGCCGAATTTGTGGCGGCCATGAATGTGGTGCCGGTGTCGATTTCCTATGAATGGGATCCACTGGATGCGGCCAAGGCGCGCGAGTTGGTACATATTGAACGCGACGGCGCTTACCAGAAGGCGGAACACGAAGATCTGAAAAGCATTGGTACTGGCATTGTCGGTAACAAGGGCCGTGTTCATGTGCACTTTGGTCCGCGTATGCAGGGCGATTACGCCGACGCGGCGGCGCTGGCTGCAGCGCTGGACCGCGAGATTATCGGCAATTATCCACTGCATAGCAGCAATGTGCTGGCCTATATGCGACTGCACGACGACGCACGCTGGCGGACGCTGGATCTGCCAGAGATTTCGGACAAGCAGGTGGCGGAGTTTGATGAGCATTTCGCCAAAATGCCGCCGGATTACCGCCGTCGAGCCTTGGAAATTTACGCACAGCCGCTGGTCAATCAGTTGCGTCTGAAAGACGTGGCTCAGGAGACAGCAAATGCCTAATGCCGGCGCGCCGGGAGTTGTCGGTGCTCAGTGATGATCTGAAAGCGCAGATTCAGGGGGCTTACCGCCAGTTTCTGAACAGCAAGTCGCTGAAACCCAGGCTTGGCCAGCGCCTGATGATTGCACATATTGCCCGGGTGCTGGGTGGCATCAAACGCAATCAGGAGCATTTACGCAGTGGCGGCGACCACCTCTGTGTGGTGGAGGCGGGGACCGGAACGGGCAAGACGCTGGCCTATGCTCTGGCAGCGATACCCATCGCCCGCGAGGCGAACAAGACACTGGTTATCGCGACGGCGACTGTCGCTCTGCAGGAGCAGATTTTGCAGCGTGACTTGCCGGATATTCTCCAGCACAGTGGTCTGTCGTTCACGCTGAGCCTGTCAAAAGGGCGCCGACGTTATCTGTGTCTTTCAAAACTTGATCAGCTATTAAGCGGTGGTGACACACAGGTGTTGCCCCTGTATCCCGATGAGCGCAGCGCGGCGCCGGACAATGATGCACTGACTCTCTACAAGCACTTTGCTGAAAACTTGGCTCAGGGCAAATGGGACGGCGATCGCGACAACTGGGAGGCGGTGCTGCCAGAGGAGCAGTGGCAGCGCGTTACCACTGACCACGCACAGTGTGGCGGGCGACGTTGCAGCCACGTTAAACAGTGCAGCTTTTTCAAAGCGCGGGAAGCGATGACGCAGGCCGAGGTGGTTGTGGCAAACCATGACCTCGTACTCGCGGATCTGGCGCTGGGAGGGGGTGCGATTCTGCCGCCGCCGGAAGAGTGCATCTACGTATTTGATGAGGCGCACCACCTGCCGGATAAAGTCATTAACCATTTCAGTGCCAGCTTCCGACTGGGTGCCAGTGAGCGCTGGCTGGAGCAGGCGGAGCGTTCAATAGCACCGATCCTGGCCTTGCCTGCCATGCAAAAATCGCTGCGGGGGCAGTTTGAATCGTTACTTAATCTGCTGATTGCCGCGCGCGAGGGCATGCAGCCGTTGCGCAGCCAATTGGTGGATTTGCTCGACGATGCCGGAGAGCGGCAGGGGAAAAAACTGCGTCGGTTTGAAGAGGGTCAGGTTCCCGCTGAGCTGGCCGCGCTGGCGCGCGAGCTGCGAGCAGCATTTGGTGCGCTGGTTCAGCATACGGAAGGATTGATTGAAACGCTGCAGGAAGGGTTGGACAAGGGGACGCTAGAGCAGCGACGCGATGAGCTGGAGCAGTGGCTGGCCGATGTTTCTGCCATGCGCTTTCGTTGCCAGACCATACTGGCGCTGTGGCAGTCTTACGCCAGTGATACCAGCAAGGAGAATCCCCCCATTGCCCGCTGGCTGACGTTGGTTGAAGCGGGGCAAGGCCTGATGGATATGGAGCTGAACAGCAGTCCGATTCTGGCCGCGAAAACCTTGCAATCGTCCCTGTGGTCTCGCTGTTATGGCGCGGTGCTGACGTCGGCCACCTTGACCGCGCTAGGCAGTTTCAAGCGTTTCAGTATGCGGGCGGGGCTGTATGAGGATGCCAGTTTTGAGGTGGTGCCCAGTCCCTTCCAGCATGCTGAGGCGGGGGAGTTATATATTCCCGCCATGGCCTGCGATGCGGGGGATGCCGAGGCGCATACCGAGGCACTGATTGAGATGCTGCCCGAACTGCTGAATAAGGATGAGGGCAGTCTCGTCCTGTTCGCTTCCCGGCGCCAGTTGAATGCAGTGCTGGAGGGCGTGCCGCTGTCTTTGCGGCGTCTGATTGTCGCGCAGGGGGAGTTACCCAAGCACGAAATTCTCAGCCAGCATCGTCAGCGCGTGGATGATGGCAAAGGCAGTGTGATTTTCGGCCTGGCCAGTTTTGCCGAAGGTGTGGATTTGCCCGGCAAGTATTGCAGCCATGTGGTGATTGCCAAAATCCCCTTTGCGGTGCCGGAAGACCCTGTGGAAGAGGCGTTGGCAGAGTGGATCAGTCGCAACAACGGCAACCCCTTTATGGAGATCACTGTGCCTGATGCGGCGGTCAAGCTGGTACAGGCCAGCGGCCGCCTGCTGCGCAGTGAATCGGATCGCGGTCGCATTACCATTCTTGATCGGCGCATTGTGACCCGGCGCTACGGGCGCCAGATGCTGGACTCAATGCCGCCCTACCAGCAGCGTATTGAATAGCGATGGAACACGACGCATTAATTGCCGCCACTCTGATAGATATTGAAGCGGAGTTGCGTGGCATCGGCCACTGGGATCGGGTCTCACCCCCCGTCGAAGCGCTGCGCAGTGAGCAGCCATTTGCGGTAGATACCTTGCGGTTTAATCAGTGGCTGCAGTTCATTTTTATTCCCCGCATTCGCTTTCTGATCGAGCAGGAGGAAGCACTGCCGGGTGCCTGCAGTATTACGCCGATGGCGGAAGAGTTTTATCGAGGACAGCGCTTGCCAGTCGGGGGCTTGCTCGATGCGCTGGCGCGCATCGATGCCTTGCTAAGTGGGGATGGCTGAGTCGTGATGCTTGAGAAGAAGCGGTTGAGTAAGATTATTGGGCGCTGTTGTTGTCTTCAGCGGCCATGACCATGCGCACCAGGTGAGCCAGTGAGCGCACACCCATTTTCTCCATAACGCGCGCGCGGTGAATCTCGACGGTACGCTGGCTGATATCCAGATCGTAGGCAATCACCTTATTGGCTTTACCTTCGATCATCAGCTCCATGACCTGCTTTTCCCGTGGCGTCAGTTCGGCCAGGCGCTCAATGATTTTGTGTTTGGCATCGAGTTCGGCGCGGTTTTCGGTATCCGCGGCAATGGCCTGCTGAATTTTGCCCAGCAGTTCTTCTTCCCGGTAGGGCTTCTGAACAAAGTCTACCGCGCCGCGCTGCATGGCTTCGACAGCCATCGGTACATCACCGTGGCCAGTCACAAAAATGATGGGCAGAATCGAGTTTCGCATGTTCAGCTGACGCTGCAGCTCCATACCATTCATACCGGGCATACGGATGTCCAGCACGAGACAGCCGGCCATATCGGTAGAAAATTCTTCAAGGAAGCTGTCAGCGCGGGAGTAGGCCGCTACGTGGTAGCCTACGGACTCCAGCACCATCTGCAGCGAGTCGCGAACCGCGTCGTCGTCTTCTACCAGGTAGACAGTAGCTTCTTTGGTCATTATTCCGTCCTTGCTCGTTCGATGTTATTGCTTTCAGATTAGCGGAAACGCAGGGCCATTGACCAGCCTATTTGCGAATTTAGCCCCCCGATACTGGCGGACTGCCAATTGAGCCGATAAGCTTTGGCGGTATGCGCCAGATGGCGGCTTAAAACAACAGCATAGGGTGCGCATGAAACCGAAGCGCAGTTTAGTACAAATCTACCTGCTCAGCCTGGTCGCGCTGTCGGCGATTCCGCTGGCAATTCTCGGCTATATTTGGATCGCCAAAGAATACGAGCAGTATACCGAGCAGAGTGAAGATTGGCGCAATAACTACATTGAGTCGCGCCGGGAGCTGCTGCGCCGGGAGGTGGACAAGGCCGTCGAATACCTCGAGTTTCGACGCACGCAGTTGAACCGTCAGCTTTACAACGACCTGCGCCAGCAACTGGCGGTGGGGCTGTCGCTGCTGGAAAACACCCGCAAAGAGTCTCAAGGGGAAAGTCGCAGCGAGCTGCTCAACCGGCTTCGCACCACCATGGGCGCCCTCAGCTTTCACGACAATAACGGCTTCTTCTTTCTATTCGGCGGAGATGGGCAGGATATTCTGCCCCCGATGCATCCCGATGGCAGCAAGCGGCTGAGTGATGCCAAGGTGCTCAAGGCTTTTGCCGCTCAGATCAAGTCGGTGACTAAAGAGAAAAATTACGACTTCGTCGAATACCGGGTGAACGACAGCAGTCGCGGTGGTAGTGAGCGCAACTTCAGTTTTGTGTATTACTACGAGCCGTTGAATGTCTACATCGGCGCCAGTGTCTACCTGCATGCGGAAATTGGCCGTGTGCAGCAGGAAGTGATTGAGCGCATTGCGGCGGTGCCGGTCGACACCGACAACTCTATTCTGTTTGTGGTCGATGCCGCGGGGCGGCAATTGGTGAACGGCTATCACCCCGAAGCCGTCGGCACGACGATGCCCGGTGTGCTGGAAGCCGCGCGGCGCATGGACAGCAAGGAGAACAGCCTGTTCACCGAGTTGAGCTGGCCGAATAACGAACAGCCGGACCAGCCGCAGCCGGTGGTCTCCTATCTGCGTCGTTACGAACCCTGGGGCTGGGTTCTGGGATCGGCCGTCTTCCTGGACGAGCTGAATGCCAAGCTGCTGGATGAGCGCTCTGCACTGCAGGCGCGAGTCGAAGAACATATCCTGTCTATTATGCTGATCGCCTTCGGGCTGATGCTGTTCTCGATGATTGCCGCTCGCTGGCTGGCGCAGCGCAGCGCTCATGGCTTCAGTATCTTTCAGCAGTTTTTTGCCGACGCCAGCAAGCGCTCGACCTTTATCGACGTCAACCGTCTGCCATTCGCCGAATTTCAGCGCCTGGCAGAAGACGCAAATTTCATGGTCGACAAGCGTACGCAGACTGAGCGCGCGCTGAAGCTGAGTGAGCGCCGCTTTCAGTTGGCGTTGGATGCGGCGCAGAATCACCTCTGGGATCTTGATCTGAGTACTGGCCTCGTCATGGTGAGCCCCAGCTTTTTCCGCTCGCTGGGATACCGGCCGCTCTCGAAACCCCATCCCGTTGGCTCTTATAAAGAAGTGGCCTGCCCGGATGATCTGCAGATTATTGCCTCGGCGGTCGATAGCTGGTTAGGGTTGGCCACGGGCAACAGTGTCGAATTTCGCGTGCGCGACAGCGCCGGGAACTACCGCTGGATATACAGCCGCGGCGATGTGGTGGAAAACGATGACCGCGACCAGCCGTTGCGTGCGATGGGGATCATGATTGATATCACTGATCGCAAGCGGATGGAGCAGGATCTGGTCGATGCACGCATTTCTGCAGAGGATGCCCTGCACGCGAAAAGCCAGTTCCTGTCCAGTGTCAGCCACGAGCTGCGCACGCCGCTGAATGGCGTATTGGGTTATGCCCAGCTGTTGCAGAAAGAGGTGGGACTGCCGGGAGAAAGTCAGGAATATTTGCGCGCCATCGAGAGTTGCGGCAAGCACCTGCTCAATCTGATTAATGATGTGCTGGATCTCGCCAAGATCGAGAGCGGCAATATTAATATCTTGCCCGAAGCCAATAAGCTGGACGATGTGATTGCCAGTGTGGGCGATATCGTCGGGCACCGGGCGAAGTCAAAAGGCCTGGAGTTTATTATCGATATCGATACCAGCGTGCCGCAGGAACTGGAATTTGATGCGGTGAAGCTGCGGCAGGTGCTGGTGAACTTGCTCGACAATGCGGTCAAGTTCACCAATAAGGGCAAGGTCAGTCTCAAAATATTCGTCCGGGATGAGCGGGATACGCTGGACTTCGAGGTCACGGACTCCGGTATCGGCATTCCCGAGTCGAAGCTGCACGATGTATTCGAACCCTTCAAACAGGTCAATCCGCAGGACGGCAAGGGGACCGGGCTCGGTCTGTCGATCTGTCGGCGACTGGTGGAGGCGATGGGCGGCAGTTTGAACTTGCGCAGTAAAGTCGGCGTGGGTAGCTGCTTCTACTTCCACATTCCGCTGATTGTTGTTGAGCGCGTCGGGAGCCTGCCTGATGGCGATGCGGGCCGCCGCAGCGAGGAACTCAGCAGTGACATGATCGCAGGCAATCCGGCAGTGATCGTGGCCGATGACGTGATGGTGAACCGGCAGGTACTGCTCGGCATGTTGGATGACATTACCAGCGATGTTCGCGAGGCCGCCAATGGGCTGGAAGTTATTGAACTGCTGAAGGAGCGCCCGGCGGATATTGTGCTGATGGATCTGCGTATGCCCGAGATGGACGGCATGGAGGCAACCCGCATCATCAAGCAGGAAATGAAGCTGAATGTGAACATTGTTATGGCTTCGGCCACTACCGATGAAGGCATGGTGGCGGAAGCGCGATCGGTCGGCTGCGATGATTTCTTGCCGAAGCCGATCAGTATGAATGAACTGTACAAAGTCATGGTGCGTTTCTGCGGCCGAGCGACAGCAACCGTGACACGTGTGGAGCCTGTCGAGCCCGCAGATGAGCCCGTGGAGGTGACGTTGGTACGCGTCGCGATAGATTTGCCGGAAGCCTTTATTCAGCAACTCAAGGAAGCTGTGGATGTGGGGGATGTGACCGGATTGCGCGAATTGCTGGGGCAATTGCGCAGGCGTTATCCCCAGCAGTCCGCCCTGAGCGATGAGGCGGAACGGCTGTTAAGGGAATTTGATTTTGAACGGCTGGCGCAGCTGTTCGAGGGACTGGACGAGGGAGTCAGCCTGCATGACGCGTGATCAGGGAGGAGAGCAGATTCTGCTGGTTGACGATAATCCGACGAACCTTCAGGTGTTGTTTAAAACCCTTGAAGGGAGTGGGTATCGGCTGCTGGCGGCCCGCGACGGCGAGGCGGCCTTGTATACCGCAAAGCGTGCCAAGCCATCGCTGATTCTGCTCGATGTGATGATGCCGGGGATGGACGGTTTTGAGGTCTGTGAGCGATTAAAGGCGGACCCCGATACGGCAGATATTGTGGTGATTTTTCTGTCGGCGCTGACCGACAGCCAGTCCAAGGTTCACGGTCTGGCAATCGGCGGGGGCGATTACATCGCCAAACCCTTTCAGGCCGATGAAGTGTTGGCGCGGGTACGCACCCACATCAAGCTCCAGCGTTTGGAGCGGGCTCTGGCGCGGCGCAATACCGAACTTGAGGACGAAAACCAGCGCATCTTGAATGCGGTGGAAGAGGGGATTTTCGGTCTTGATGCCGAGGGCCGCGTCAGCTCTATGAATGCCCGGGCGGCTGAGCTAACGGGTTGGCCTCAAGCCGATGCGCTGGGCGAACCGCTCCTCGGTCTGGACCTTTTTCCCGGCGATGACGGCCTGAATCAGTCCCTGTCGCTGCTTTGCGAGGCGGGGGTCAGTCTGCGCAAAAACCACGCGGAAATGACGCGCCGTGATGGCAAACCCCTGCAGGTGGCGCTCAGTGGCAGCGCGCGCAGTGAGGGCGGTGCGGTGCTGGTGTTGCGTGATATCAGCGAGTGGCTGGCCAATCAGCGGGCGCTTGAGCAGGCACGTAATGAAATGGACCAGCAGCGTCAGCATCTCGCCCATATCGAACGTTTGAGTACCGGTGGTGAAATGGCCGCCGGGATTGCCCATGAGGTCAATCAACCGCTCACCGCCGTGACCAATTATGCGCGGGTCGCACACCGCCTGCTGGCCGATTTGCCTGAGGAGAAGCGCGCCAAGCTGGACGATGTATTAAACAAAATCGGGGTTCAGGCTGAACGGGCGTCGGCGGTGATCCAGCGCATGCGCAGCTATGTGAAGAAGCCCTCGGGTGCAAAGTCGGTAATCAATCTCAATGTGCTGCTGAAAGAGGTGTTGGCCCTTGCCGAAGTCGACTCCAAGGTCAATCGCACGCGGGTGGTGTTGCAGGCGGCTGGCGACTTGCCCAGCATTTACGGCGACGAGGTGCAGATTCAGCAGGTAGCCTTGAACCTCATTCGCAATGCGATGGAGTCTACGGCTGCGGCGGGCAGTCACCGTCCGGTTGAGGTCAGTACCTTTCCCGCTGGCGGGCATGTCTGTTTCAGGGTGAGGGACTTTGGCCTTGGCCTGGCAAGAGAGGTTGAGGAACAGCTCTTCAGCCCGTTTGTGACTTCTAAAGAGGGCGGAATGGGGATCGGTCTGTCGGTTTCACAATCGATCATGCAAGGGCACGGGGGGGATATCCGCTATGAAGCTAACCCCGACGGTGGTGCGGTATTTATCTGTGAATTCCCGCCCTGTGTGGCTGACGTATAAGTCGTGGCAGTAAAGAAAGCCACTGAGGAACAGCGTCAGATACTGCTTGAAGCGGGCGCGTTGGGCTATTGCCTCAGGCGTCATCCACGACGACAGCGCCGCTTGTCGCTAATGGTTTCTCCGCGAGGAGAGGTCGAAGTGAGGGCGCCTGTTGCGGCGCGGCAGTCAGATATCGATGCCCTGCTTCGCCGTCATGAGGACTGGCTGTGGCAGTGCCGCGAGCGCGCCGCCCAGCAGGACTTGCCACGTGCCCCCCAGCAATCTGGCGATCGCATATTCTACTTGGGGCAGACATATACCTTGCAGTTGGTAGAGGGGCGCGGTGGGCGCCTGGATGAGGCCGCGCGTATTCTGGAACTCGCCGTGAGCGACCACCGCGCAGAGACGGTTCAGGCGGCGTTGCAGCGCTGGTATCGCCGGCGCGCCGAGCAGTATCTGGAGGCGCGTCTGAGTGCTTGGGCCGCGCAGGCAAGTTGGGTAACGACACTGCCACCACTGCGGCTCCGCCGGATGCGCTCGCGTTGGGGAAGTTGTTCCCAGCGGGCGATCTGCCTGAATACGCGACTGATGATGGCGCCGCCGCAGTGCATCGACATGGTTATTGTTCACGAGCTTTGCCACTTGCGGGAAATGAACCACAGCCCCGCATTCTATGCCTTGATTAGTGAATTGATGCCAGACTGGCAGCAGCACAGCGAGCATCTGGACGCGCTGACGAGAGCGTTAATGCTCGACTGACAGCGGCGCATCCTGTTGCTCAGACAGGGCCATGAACAGCAGCAGACTGCTTTCCACAAGTATGTCAGGGCTCTCGTGGTAGTCATTCAGTACCCAGCGGCGCGCCATCTGGACTGCGGCGCCAACCAAGCCCGCGTAGAGCATGGCATCACTGGCAGGCGGCACAATGCGGGCGATGCCTAATACCTGAGCCAGTTCCCCGAGCAGCGCTGCGAAATCCTCCATCGCCTGGTAGTACAGCGCGTCCATGGTTTTACTCACGCCAAAAATTTCAAACAGAATCACTCTGGCCAGTGAGGGGCAGTTCTGCAAGGTCTCGAAAAACGCCTGAAGTCCCGCTCTCACCGCTTGTTCAGCGCCGCCGTTGCTGCGGTGAATGGCGCTGAGCATCGCTTCCCGAAGAATCTCCGTCTGCTGCTGATACAACTCTCCAAGCAGGGCCTCGCGGTTGCTGAAGGACTCGTAAAAATAGCGTTCGGTGAGCCCTGCTGCCGCGCAGAGATTGCGCACCGTCGCGTTGCTGTAGCCTTGCTCGGCAATCAGATTGAGGGCGGCTTCCAATAGCAGTTGTCGCCGCTCTGCACGGCGGGCATCGGAGCTTTGGCCGCGGTAGCTGCGGCGGCGTTGGGGAGCGGATTCTGGCATGGCTGAATTTTGACATGCAGTGTTGTCAGATGTAAAGTGACAACAACTGTTGTCAGTATCTCGAAACGGTATCTCCAAGAGTTGTGCCGCGAGTAAGGTGAGCGCGCAGCGGAACGTAGAAAAAAGGGTTTAAAACATGGCGCAGACAGACTTTGACGTCGACTATCTGGTAATTGGCTCGGGCTTTGGCGGCTCGGTGTCGGCGCATCGACTGACTCAGAAGGGCTATTCGGTAGCGGTTGTGGAAGCCGGTAAACGTTGGCACGCCGAAGATTTGCCTCGCAGTAACTGGAACTTCCGTCGCTGGTTGTGGCGCCCGCTGCTCGGGTTGCGCGGCTTTTTCAATATCCGCTGGTTTCGCCATGTGCTGATTTTGCAGGGCAATGCTGTGGGTGGCGGTTCAGTCACCTACGCCAATACCCTGCTGGTGCCCAAGCGCAGTGTCTGGGAAGAAGGCAGTTGGGCCGGGCTCGCCGACTGGCAACGCGAAATGCCTCGCCATTATGACGAAGCACGACGCATGTTGGGGGTTACCGAGAACCGCATCCTCGGGCCCGCAGATTATGCCTTGAGGGACATCGCTGAAGACTGGGGCTGTGGTGACAGCTTCTACCGCACACAAGTTGGCGTGTTCTTCGGCGATGAGGGCGAGCCCGCTGGAAAGCGATATAGCGACCCCTACTTTGATGGCGAAGGCCCGGATCGCAACAGCTGCATCGGCTGTGGGGGCTGTATGGTGGGTTGCCGCTACGATGCCAAAAATACGCTGGACAAAAACTACCTGTACTTTGCCGAGAAGCAGGGCGCCGAGATTATTCCCGAGATGCGCGTGGTGGATGTTAAGCCGCTGGGGGGCGAGGATGGCCGCGACGGTTACGAAGTGACAGCAGTATCCAGCACGCGTTGGTGGCGTCGGCAGCGTCGCCGCTGGAAGGTGCGTTCGGTGGTCTTTGCCGCATCGTCGCTGGGGACACAGGATTTGCTCTTCAAGCTTCGCGACAGCGGTTCATTGCCGAAGATTTCCGACCAGCTTGGCAAACGGGTGCGAACCAATGCCGAATCGCTGATTGGCGTGCGCTTGCCGAAAGACGCCGATATGGACAAGGGCATTGCCATTGGTTCGGGTGTGTATCTGAATGAGCACACGCATATCGAGGCCACCCGCTATCCCGAAGGTTCCGATGCCATGGGTATGCTGGTCACTGCGATGACGCGCGGCACGGAAGGCCCGGCCCGAATTCTGGTCTGGCTGAAGACGATCTTCGGTCTGCTACTGACCAAACCGCTGCAGGGGCTGCGCATGCTGGTACCCTTTGGTTTGGCAAAGCAAACGATGATTTTCCTGTGTATGCAGACCCTGGAAGGCCATATTGATATGCGCTACCAGCGCCGCTGGTATTGGCCGTTCAGCAAGCGCATGGTCAGCCACGGCGAGCGTATTCCCGCGTATATTCCCGAGGCCAGTGACTTTGCTCAGCATGCCGCGGAAAAGCTTGGTGGCATGGCGGGTAGCCTGTTAACCGAAGTGCTGTTCAATATTCCCGCTACGGCCCATTGCATGGGCGGTGCGGCGATGGGGCGCAGTGCCGAGGAAGGCGTCATCGATTACCGAAATCGTATTTTCGGCTATGAAAATCTCTACGTATGCGACGGCGCGATGCTGGGTGCCAACCTCGGTGTGAATCCTTCGCTGACGATCACTGCCCTGACCGAGCATGCGATGAGTCATATTCCCGCCAAAGCGCAGGCGGTTGAGGTGAGTGGTCGTCGCGAGGCGGCCTGAGAGCAGCGCGGGCTACAGCGGCATTTGCAGGCCGAGCTGGAAGCCCAGTTCGCGTTTGCCCGCGGCGGTTCCTCTGATGTCAAAACGCAGCGATCGGCCCAGGGTGTAGCGCAGCCCGGCGCTGCCGGTATTGCGTTCGTAGTGCTCCTGCACATCGTTGTAGCCCAGCAGCAGGTCCCAGCGGCGTGTCAGTCGCAGGCTGCCATCTACGCGAATATCCCGGCGAGAAGAAACTTCACCAAAACGTGGGCGTGGCACAACATCGCCCATAATCTGCAGGCTGCCCCAGTGGCGGCGGTAGTCGAACCCGGCCTGAATACGGCTGCGCTGGCGATAGCGGTGGCCGTTGTGGCCTCGTAGTGTTTCGGTGTAAAGGTCGCTGATGACCAGTTGCAGCCCCACGCGTCCGAGTTGTTTGCGAAGCCCAAGATCGATATTGGGCTGCACGGTATTTTTAATGTCGGTGCCCCAGTCAAAGACATCGCCGCGTTCATAGTCGTTGTAGTCAATGCGGCGATCCAGCAGGCTGATGACCTGAAGCTTGGCGAGTACGCCGATTTCCAGTTGGCCGAAGTCCTCCAATTGATAATGCAGATTCAGGCCAAAATGGCTGTGCATCACCCCTGCGACATCCATGTACGACTCGAGGTCCAGAGGGCGGAACAAGCCGGTAATGCTTGCGAATCGCAGCCGTTGCTCATCGCCCGGATCATAGTAGAAGCGCGCGGTGCCACGTAATTCTGTGCCCATAGCATAGTGGGCCGGACTGTCTTTCTTGCCGGCGAAGACGAAGTCCAGTTCACCACGCAAACTGGTGATCGCGCCGTCGAGATTCTCCAGGGCGGCGACCAGATCCTGTTCGTCGCCAGGAATTAACAGAAAGCCTCGCGAGCGCGCTTCCAGGGCCTCGCTTTCCTCTTTGAGCTCCAGCGCCTTGTCCAGCAGGTCGTCGCGGTCGTCAAAGTAAAGCTGCATGCCGAAGTAGCTTAATGTCTCGCGATTGTCGCGGCTGTGTCCGGCATCGGCAGGGTTAACGGTAAGGTCGGCGATGTTGACGTCGGCAGCGCTGGCAAACGGGCTGCCAAGCAGCAGGGCGCAAACGCTGTAAAACAGGGCGCGAATTCTGAACACGAAGATCTCCGGTAAGGGCGAGTGTGAGTCGACAGTGCTGCGTCACGCCTTGCCTGTTATGTGTTATCTTGGCGAGCATAGCGGTGCCACCCGGAAGGGGCAAGGGTGCCGCGTGAGACTTGTGACGGTCGCCGGTGGCCGCACGGGGTGTTAAAAGCCAATAATAACGATGTCCATCATGCACTCATCTTCAGCTTTACCTGCGCAGCGCAAAACCGTTTGCAGTTACCCTCGTATTCTCTGGTTAATTCGCGTCCTCTTTCAGGGCGGGTTTCGACTGGCAGGCTGGACGTTCGCCACTCAGCCGCCAGCCGAGCGGAAATATGTGATGGTTGTGGCGCCACATACCAGCAATTGGGATTTTTTCCTGATGGTAGGCCTGGGGGCTGCACTGGGGCGGCAAGCGCGATTCATGGTCAAGGACAGCGTATTTGTCGGCCCGCTGGGCAGCCTGATGCGCTGGCTGGGCGGGATTTCGGTGGATCGCCGCAGCCAGAATAACGTTGTTCAGCAGATGACGGACACCTTTGCGGGTACCGACGATATGGTGCTGATCATTGCGCCAGAGGGCACGCGCAAGGCGGTGCCTCGCTGGAAGGGCGGTTTCTATCATATTGCTGCGGGGGCGCAGGTGCCGGTGGTGCCGGTGTTTCTGGATTATGGCCGCAAACAGGTCGGTTTTGGTGAGCCCTGTCTGCCCAGCGGAGACCTCGATGCGGATATGCCGGTCATCCAGCAGTGCTATGCTGATGTCACCGCTTGCCATCCGGAGGGCGACAGCAGTCATCCGGCCAAGCTCTCGTTAAGCGCAGCTGATGTAGGTAATTGACCCAATAACTGCCCAGCCACCCATTACGAGAAAATGCGGCGAACAATAATGACAGTACACCAGGGGCTGCTTTCTTTTGGCTGATCACAGCGCACATAACACAGAAATGAATGACTTCTGGCGGAGTATCCTGGGGCCGGAAATGCCGCCCCATGGCCACTGCTATCTGTGGAACGACTCGCTGGTCTGGTTGCATGTGACCAGCGATACGCTCATCAGCCTTTCCTACCTGACCATTCCCATTGCGCTGATTTATCTGGTTCGCCACCGCGATGATCTCAAGTTTAACTACATCTTTGTGATGTTTGCGTTATTCATTTTTGCCTGTGGTGCCACCCATATGGTGAATATCCTTAACGTCTGGTACGGCGCTTATTGGCTCAGTGGAACGATCAAAGCCATTACTGCGGTGGCGTCGGTGGGCACGGCGATCGTGGTGTGGCCGCTGTTGCCCAAGGCACTGGCCTTGCCCAGTACGTCCCAACTCTGGGAGCTGAATCAGAAGCTGCAGGCGGAAGTCGCCGAGAACCATCGCAAGCAGGCGGAGGTTGAGAAATTGTCGGCAGACCTGCGTGCACTGGTCGATCAGCGAACGGCCGAGCTGGCCGAGGCGCGCCTGACCAAGACGCTGCTCGAGCAGGCGAATGCCAAGCTCACCACCAGTAATCAGGCGCTGGAGGATATGTCGCGGGCCAGTACGGAAGGCTTTATTGAGCCGCTGCGGGTGATCAACGTATACGGCCACCGGCTCAAAACGCGCGAGGCGGAGAATTTGCGTGCAGACCAGCGAGAGTGGCTGGATAAAATCTGCGTGGCCAGTGACAAGGTATCGTTGCTCAATGCCGGCTTGCTGCGCTACTGCCAGTTGCCGATGACAGAGTCCGAGGCGTCGTCGAATGTGACCGAGCTTGTCGGGAACGTGCGGGAGAAGCTGTGCGATGAACTCGAGATTGCGAAAGCCACGCTAAGCTGCGGGCAGCTGCCCGAATCGCCCCTGCCGTCAAAAGTTATGGAATATGTGCTGACTGAACTGATCGTCAATGCCCTGCGGTTTCGCAGTGCGGAGCCGCCCCATATTGAGATCACCGAACTGCCTGCCGGCGAGGGGCCGGGGCTGTTGGTGCGCGATAATGGCCGGGGTATTCCCTGCTCGCGGCAGCGGCGGGTCTTCGGTCTGTTTGAGTACTTCGATTCTTCCGGGCTGGGTGTGGGGCTGGCGGCAGTGAAGCGTCTGCTTGAGGAATACGGTGCGCAAATCAGCCTGCGCAGCGACGGGGAAAGCGGCAGCGAATTTCGCATCCACTATCCGCGCTGATACCGAGGCGACTGGTCACCCGGCCCGCGTCTCTTTATAGTGTGCCCTCGGCGCCCCGGGCGCATTTTCTTCTACTTGCGGTTGAGCAGGGCATTTTGGCGCGACTTCTATCCTCAGTTTCCGATGAGCGCAAACGGCTGTTGCTGGGTGTGGGGCTGGCGCTTGTCACGGTTTTCATGACAGCGACGATTGCGGCGGTGGGGAAACACCTGTCGGGAATGGGCGTTCATGTTTCCACCATCGTGGTGGCTCAGTACGCGATCTCGTTTTTACTTACCCTTCCGGGCCTGTTGCGCAGTGGTTTGGGCAGTCTGCATACCCAGCGCCCGGCGATGCACCTGCTGCGGGGGCTGGGCGGTGTGGTGTGTTTCTATTGTTACTTCATTGCCCTGAGTAAGATTTCGCTGCTGGAAGCGACGCTGCTGCGTAACAGCGCGCCGCTGATGGTGCCACTGCTTATTTTTCTGACACTGCGTGAGCGGGTGCCAAAGCGCAGCTTACTGCCCTTGGTCGTGGGCTTTGCCGGTGTGATTTTGGTTTTGCGGCCGGGGTTTTCAGTGCTGACTATTTGGCATTTGGTGGGGCTGTTTGCCGGTATCGGCCTGGCGGTGTCGATGATCTCCACCCGCCTGCTTGCCTCGACCGAGCCCGGCGGTCGCATACTGTTCTACTATTTTGCGATCTCCCTGGCAGTGAGTATTCCCTTCTTTCTCTGGCAGGGTGGCGAAGTGCCGCCTGAGGCCTATGGCTGGCTGTTGTATATGGGCGTAGTGATGTATCTCTGCTTCGTTCTTTACACTTGGGCCTACCGCCTGGTGTCCGCTTCGGCGCTGTCGCCCACCAGCTACTTCGGTGTGGTTTTCGGCGGCCTGTTGGACTGGCTGGTCTGGCACTTGGTGCCAGACCGCCTGACGGTGATCGGGATCAGTCTGGTCATTTTGGGCGGCGTACTGGTGGTCAGTGGTCGCGACTCGGCTAAGACCTGAGTGGTCGCTCGTACAGCCCGGGCAGGGGCGCGTCGGACGACCGGCGTTTGGATTCGCGGCGGCAGTTTTCCACGGCACTGAGCAGTCCTTTGCCGTCGATATCACCGCCTTCCTTGTTCCCGTATAGCGCGTAATTAAGCTGGTCGATATACGGCGCCAGCGCCTTGGCCTGTATCGCCAGCCGTGGCAGCTGGCCGCAACCCGGCTGCCAGGCATCGCCCCAATCGCTCAGGGCCTGCCGCAGCGTGGCGACATCGGCCCGCTGACTCACCACTTTTTTCAGTGCATTGTAGGCGGCTTTTTCCCGGGCGCCAGAACCTTGCTGGCCGGGCGTTGGGGGCTCAGGCTGACGGCTTTTGCGTCGCTGGCGAATCAGCAGGCCCAGGCAGACAAGGTTGCTCAACAGCAGGGCGCCGATAATGCCGTATAGCCAGAATAGCTGCGCGGACGTTGCCGCAGGTATCCGTGGCGCGAATTCCGCTGCGTTATCTGCCGTCGGGGGAGCGGCGACGGTGCTCGGCTGAGTCGCTTCATCCTGTATTTGCCCCGGCGCTGCGGCAATGCGCAGGGTGCGGGCAGGCAATACAGCGACCTCTGGCTGATTGGTTTCGGTATTCCACCAGGCAATGCGCAGCTCGGGCAGTGTGTAGTCACCGGGCTGGGTGGGAATCATCGCCGTGGATTCACTGCGCAGCCCGATCAGCCCGCTTTCATCGGTCGTATTCTGCAAGCCGGGCTGGTCCGGGTAGAGTTTGATGCCCGGCAGATTCAGCGGGGGCAGCTTGGGAAGCTGGGCAGCCATTAGCCCTTCGGCGCGGATATCGACGCGGCGGGTAATGGACTGACCCGCCTGCAGTTGCTCCGGGTCGTCGCTCCATTCTTCGAACAACTCAATATTTTTGGCGGGCAGCCACAGTGCGCCATCGAAGCTGGCCGGTGGCGCCTGTACCTGAATTTCCATCGGCGGGCTGCGCTTGATGACGAGGCGGCCAGGGTCCAGCAGCGAGGGCCGGTAGCTTTCTACTCTCGCCTGCAAGGTGAGGGCGGGAATCGAGAGGCTGCCGCTGCGCTGGGGAAAAACGGCATAACGGCGTTCGATGACCTGATATACGCGGCCGTCCACCCGCTGCCGATAGCGGTTTTCGCCGAGTGACTCCACCAGTGCATGCTCAATTTCCGGCTGTTCCAGCGAGGCATCGAGGAAATTCACCGAGCTGAACAGTCGGACGGTGTACTCCAGTTGTTGCTGAACATACGCTCGGCGTGGGGTGATATCGGCTTCCAGCCAGACTTGTTGGTCGCTGCTGCGATTGGCGGTGCCCTGCGGCGCGCGGGTGACGGTGATCGTCAGCGGGCGGGTGCTTTTGTCGCCCATGCGGATGGCGGGGATGGTGACCTCGCCTTCGCGTTTGGGCGCCAGCGTCAGGTCCCACTGACGGCTGCTGCTGATGCTGCCGTTGATGATATTGGTGCGGCTGCTCTGCTGGCGGTTGAGAATATGAAAGTCGTTTTCCAGTGCGGCCACTTCCGGCTCTTCGCTGAATAGCATGCTGTCGGCGGTCAGACTCAGGGTCAGCGTCTCGTCCATTGACAGGCGATTGCGGTCGACGCTGGCGCGCACATTGGTATCGGCATGCAGAGCCGTACTCAGTAGCGTGAGCAGAAGCAGCAGACTCGCGGTAAGCCAGTGCCGCTGGGTGGTCGGGAAGGCGTTATTAGTAAGGCGCATAATTCTCGGCTTCCGGCTGTTCGCCGCGCTGACGGCGCTGCATATACTGGTATTGGAATTTGTTGCGTAGCAGTTGGTCGGCGCTGTCAGGAATATTGCGCAGCCACTGCTCCTGAGCCTGCTCTTCTTCCGAGAGGGGCTCCTGACTGCTGCCAGCGGCGGCATTGCTGTCGAGCTGTTCGCCACTGGGCTCGCTTGTCTTTTCCGCTACCGACGATTCTGTTTCACTGGCTTCTTGCTGGCGGGCATGCTCCGCAGCGGCATCGCGCTGGGCCTGCTGCTGTGCCTCACTTTGCGCGTCGTCCGACGGCTCAGTGCTGTCGCGCTCGTCGGCATTGCTATCGTTCTGAGACTGGCTGGCGTCACTCTCGTCGGGCGACTTGTCGCCGTCCTGTTGCTGATCGCCGGGCGAGCCCTGCTGGTCGTCGGCGCCTTCCTGTGAGTCGCTGTTTTGCTTGCTCTCTGAGTCTTGAGAGTCCTGCGCGTCGCTGCCGCCGGAATTCTGCTGGTCGCCCTGCTGTTCCTGCTGCTGCTTCAGTTGTTCCAGCAGGGCTTTGTTGGACTTGGCATCTGCCATATTGGGGTTCCAGTCCAGCGCCTGTTGGTAGGCGTCGATGGCCTCGTCCAGTTTGCCGGCTCTGGCCAGCGCATTGCCCCGGTTGTAATGAGCATCGGCGGAGTCACGTTGCGCAAAGGCTTGGGCAGCGGCGGCATAGTCACCAGCACGGTATAGGGCGCTGCCGCGCCACATGGGGTCTACAAACTGCGTGGCGGCAGAACCGGGATCGCTGTCGAACAACGCGGCACCGCGTTGATCTGGTGTTTTCAGGGTACTTTGCCAGTCCAGTGCATGACTGCTTTCCGGCAGACCGACGACTGCCAGCAGTATCAGTGGCAGCACATTGCGACGGAAAGACAGCAGTGCCAGTGGCAGAAGCAGCAGCACCAGCCAGACGCCACCATCGCGCCACTGTTCCATGGTTTGCTGCCGCTGGCCCTCTTCAAAATTGCGGCTGCCGCTGGCCAGGGTGCTGAGGGTCTGTTCGCTCAGTTGACTGTCGAGTTGGGCATACTGCCCTCCACTGTCGCGGCTCAGCGATTTCATCAGGCCGGTGGGCACGCTGGCCAGCACCGTCTTGCCCTGATTGTCTTTGACAAAGCCACCTTCCGGCAGGGGGATCGGCGCGCCTCGCTCGCTGCCCACCGCCAGAATGGAGACCGGGTATTGGCTATTGCGGGCAAAGTCTTTTAGCCCCGTCAGCTGGCTGGCCGAGAAACCGTCGCCGATTAGCAGAATATGACCGTTGGCACTGCCTCCGCGTGCCAGCAATTCTGCCGCCAGCGTCAGTCCTGCCAAAGGATTGCTGCCAAGCAGCGGCATCATGCCGGGGTGGAGGGCTGGCAGCAGGGTGCTGAGGGTGTTGCCATCGTCGGTCAGTGGCGCCACGACGAAGGCATCACCCGCGCTGGCGACCAGCGCGGTCTGGCCGTCGGCGCGCAGCCGCAGCAGGTCGCGAATCGTGTACTTGGCACGCTCCAGTCGCGAAGGCTGAACATCCTGAGCAAGCATGGAGGGTGACAGGTCCAGTACGATGACCAGTCCGGACCGGTCTTCCAGTACCGGGCTGGGCACTTTTTCCCAGCTGGGTCCCATCAGCGCCAGCCAGCAGATCAAGGCGGCCAGTGCGGCGGGCCAGAGTCGCCGGGGACGCTGTTCACTGTCGTCCAGCAGGTAGGGCAGCAGTTCGGCGTCGATATGTTGCTGCCAGCCGCGCTGTGGGCGCTGGCGGCGGGCCAGCCACAGCAGCGCCAGCAGCATTGGCAGAGCGATCCAGACCAGCTCCGGGCGCAGCCAGTGCAGTTGAGAAAGCTGTGAGAGTAACGGCAGCTCGGACATCAGGTGCTCCCTCCCGGTTTTCTCAGCAACAGGCTCAGCGTCGCAAAAAGGGCGGCAGCCAGTAGTGGCCAGTGCAGCAGTGAGCGCCGCGGGCGAATGCTTTCTGCTTCCTGCTCCACCGGTTCCAGTGCGGCAATGGCGGCGTAGGCGGCCTGTAATTCTTCAGTATCGCGTGCTCGGTAGTATTCGCCACCCGTGCGGTGAGCGATTTCCCGAAGGGTTTTTTCGTCCAGGTCTGCCGAGGGATTGACGGTACGGGCGCCCAGGCGACTGCCGAATAGTCCGGGCACCTCCATCTCGGTGGCCCCGACGCCGATGGTGTAAATGCGAATACCTTCGCGGGTGGCGACCGATGCCGCTTCCAGCGGCGGCAGGGTGCTGGCGGTGTCGGCGCCATCGGTGAGCAGGATCACCACTCGGCTGTTTTCCGGGCGTTGTCGTAAGCGCTTGATGGCAAAGCCTATGGCATCGCCAATCGCGGTTTGCTTGCCGGCAAAGCCCACCTGAGCTTCGTCCATCAGCACACCGAGGGTTTGCAGATCGAAAGACAGTGGCGACTGAATATAGGCGCGACTGCCAAACAGAATCAGGCCGAGCTTGTCGCCCTGGCGCTGTTGGACAAATTCATTGACCACGGCTTTGACCACCGTCAGGCGCGGCAGGGCATTGCCCTGAATTTTCATATCCTGCTGCGCCATTGAGCCGGAAATATCGACGGCGAGCATCAGGTCGCGACCGCTGCTGGGTAGGGCCTGTGGCTCCCCGACCCACTGGGGGCGAGCGGCGGCCAACAGCAATGCCAGCCAGGCGGCTGTCATCAGCCAGAGCGCGGCGCGAGAGCCGGTAATCAGCGTTGCCGTCTGTTCGCTCTGCAGCTTAAGCAGTTGCTGAAGAAAGGGAACGCGCAAGGCCGCACCGGCGCTGCGGCTCTGTTGCTTGGACAGCAGCCGGACTAACAGTGGCAGGGGGAGAAGCAGCAATAACCAGGGCCAGTCGAGATGAATCATGCCGCCCTCCGGTGCTTGCGCAGCCACTGGCGGGCCTCGGCGATCAGCGCCTCACGGTCGTCGATTCGGCCAGCGGGTTGATATATCGCGGCTTCCATCGCCCGGATGCGACCTTCGCTGAATACCGGCCGTTTGCAATGTTGATTCAGATTGTCCTGCCAGACATCGCCGCGTGAAGAGAGGCCGCTGTTGCCATAGACGTGGTGGGCGACCCGGCGCAGCAATTGCCCCAATGCGGTGGCAAAGGCATGGTCATCGTCCAGCGTGCGGATCTGTTCCAATTCTGCCAGGGCGGCGCGCCGGTAGGCATTCTGGCTGCGATGCCGCCAGATCAGAACCCCCGCCAGCGCCAGAAGCAGCAGGGCGATCGTCAACAGGACAAATGCGCCCCAGCCCCAAGGAAAGCTCGGCACCGGCGGCGGCAGGTGGATGTCGGCGAGTTGCGCGAGTGGATCGCTGCCTTGCGGATTCATTGCAATCGCAGCTCCCGTCCCAGTATGGCCTGCACATCGTCGCTGGTTTGCAGGCTGAGTCTGACGATACCCAGTTTGCGCAGAGTGCTGTGCAGTGCTTCCTGGCGTCGTTGGTAATCCTGCTGGTAGCGCTGCTGAAGCTTGCCATCGATATCGACGGCCAGCCGCTGACGCCCGTCGCTCAGGGCCAGATGTCCACGCAGTGGCAGCTTCGCTTCCATGGGGTCGCTGATTTCCACCGCGAGGACATCATTGTGCCGGACCAGCAGTGCGAGTTGGCGTTCGGCGGCCTCGTCCATATCGTGAAAGTCGCTGAGGATAAACACGGCGGAACCGGGACGGGTAATGCGGCGCAATTCTTCAAATACTGCTGAAAGCGCTTGCGGTGGTTCGTCGCCTGCAGACGTGAGCGCCTGTTGGTTGAAATCCGTCAGCTGCTGCAAAAAATGCAGCACGGCGCGCTGGCTGCGTCGCGGGCGGCTCTCGGCATGTTGCCGATCACTGAAGACAAAGCCGCCGACGCGGTCGTTGTGCTCCAGTGCATTCCAGGCCAGCAGCGCGGCGGTATGACAGGCCAGTACCGATTTAAAACACTGTCGGCTGCCAAAGGCCATTGATTGTCGCTGATCGACACACAGCACCACGGGCCGTTCACGTTCTTCTTCAAACAGGCGGGTGTGAGGCTGCGTGGTTCGCGCAGTAACGCGCCAGTCGATGTGTCGGATTTCATCGCCGCCCTGATAGGCGCGCAATTGCTGAAAACTCAGGCCACGCCCCTTGAACGGTGCGATATGACTGCCGCTCTGGCGAGCGTAGTGGCGATGTTGTTGGGCGAGGCGCAGCTGCCGTGCTGCCAGACGCAGGCCAATCAACTGGCGAGTCTCGATGCTGGCGCCGCGAGCGCGCCAGTCATCATTGCTGCGTTGTCGAGACGCTCGACTCATTAGCTTACCGGCACGCAGCGCAGCAGGCGATCAATAAGCTGGTCGCGGGAGACGCCTTCGGCCTCAGCGGCAAAGCTCATGATCAGCCGGTGACGGAGGACATCGTGAACTACCGCTTGCACATCGTCAGGGCTGACAAAGTCGCGGCCCTGCAGCCAGGCGTGGGCGCGGGCGCAGCGGTCCAGCGCAATGGTGGCTCGGGGGCTGGCGCCGACGTCCAGCCACTCATTCAGTTCACTGTCCCACTGGCCGGGGTTACGCGTTGCGACGACCAGTTGTACCAGATACTGCTCCACAGGCTCGGCCATATGCATGGCGAGGACTTGCTGACGAGCCGCAAACAGCGTGTCCTGACTGATGATGGGGGGCGGGTTGGAAGCGCCTGTGGCTTCGGCGCGAACGCTGCGCAGGATTGCCAGCTCGGCGTCGGCATCAGGATAGTCGACATTGACGTGCAGTAAGAAGCGGTCGAGCTGCGCCTCCGGCAGCGGATACGTACCTTCCTGTTCCAGCGGGTTCTGGGTCGCCATAACCAGGAACAGTTGGGGCAGTGGGTAGCTGTGGCTGCCGACGCTGACCTGACGTTCGGCCATGGCTTCCAGCAGGGCCGACTGGACTTTTGCGGGGGCGCGATTGATTTCATCCGCCAGCAGCAGGTTGTGAAACACCGGACCGCGCTGAAATTCGAAAACGCCGGTTTCGGGCCGATAAATGTCGCTGCCGGTGACATCGCCGGGAAGCAGGTCGGGCGTGAACTGGATTCGCTGGAAACTGCCTTCGATGGCGTCGGACAGTGTTTTGATGGCTCGGGTCTTTGCCAGTCCGGGAGCGCCTTCTACCAGCAGGTGACCATCAGCCAGCAGGGCCAGCAGCAGACGTTCGGTAAGGGTATGTTGACCAATAATCTGGGTGTTCAACCAGTCGCGTAACTGGCTGAGCTGCTCAATCTCACTCATCGGGAATTCCCTGTTTCATTTTTTAGGCGCGTCTCCCTATGTAGTGGGGGAGCGTACCGGCGTTTTCAAGCCGTGGCCCATGACATTGCATAGACCGGCTGCGGAGAAAATGTTTCCTCAGCGGGCAGGTTTTTATGGCCCGTCGACTCGCAATAGTCGCAATACAAGGTCGGCTGTCATTGGCAGCGGGGCACTGTCCAGCAGACGCTGCTGTGCGGCCGGGCTGGCGCGGTGGTAGTGTGGCGTCATCATTAACAGCTGTTCAAGAGGCTGGTGCGTCAGTTCGTCGATAGTAAATTGCAGGCGCTGTTCATTGAGTACGGGGCCAATCGTATCAATACCTTCCTGAATAGATGGCGCCTCACTGCGGCGTAATTCAGGGTAGAGGTGCTCGCGCATTTCCAGCAGATGATCGGGGCCGGCATCCACTTGCAGATACAGCCCGCCTGGCGCCAATAGGCGAGCGAATTCACGATAGACCGGGAAACCAAAGGCGCACAGCAGCAGTTGCTGACTGTGGTCCGGTAGCGGCACTTGACGATTGCTGGCGACAATACCGTTCAGTTGGCGGTTGCGTTGCAGGCAGGCGCGCAGCGCCCACTTGGAAATATCCAGCCCAGTGGCGATAATCTCCCGCTCCGGTGTATCCAGTGCCGCGCAGAGTGCTTGCAGGTAATAGCCCTCGCCGCAGCCTGCATCCAGTATCGCAAGCGGAGCAGTCGTGTCGAGATGGTCAGTGCATAGCTGGCTGATTGCGGTGGCGATAGGGGTGTAGAAACCGCTGTCGAGAAAGGCTTTGCGGGCGGCCACCATCGCTTTGCTGTCGCCGGGATCGCGGGATTTTTTATGCTGCACGGGCAGCAAATTAACGTAGCCCTGACGGGCAATATCAAAGCTGTGACCCTTTGGGCACTGCCATTGGCTGGATTGCCGTTGCATGGCATCGCCGTCCAGTGGGCAGCGGAGGTCGCGTAAGGGGAGTAAAGGCATGGTGTCTCGCGGTCTGTTACAGTGCGCAGCATAACGCGACCGGGCATCAATCGGCTACGCCTGTACCATTAAGGATAATTTCGGCACATGTTTAAAAAACTTCGTCAGGAAAAACGGCAGCGACGGGCGCTGGCCGAGGCCATCGATCGTCGGGTCGAAGCGCTTACCCAGCGTTTCGAGGCCGATGCCCTGCACCGCCGGGAGTCGGGTGTGCAGCGCAATGCCCCGCGTGAACTGGTGGTGTCGCTGACCAGCTTCAGCAAGCGTATCCACGATGTTTACCTGACGATAGAAAGTCTGTTGCAGCAGTCTCACGCGCCCGATCGTATTGTGCTGTGGCTGTCGGCTGAGGAATTTGGCGAGGGAGATATCCCGGCGATTTTGCGTCGCCAGTGTGAGCGTGGCTTGGACATCGAATTTGTGGAGAAGGATCTCGGCCCGTACACCAAGTTTTTCTATGCCTTGCAGAAGTACCCCGAGGCGCTGCTGCTGACGGTGGATGACGATATTCTTTATCCGCAGGATATGGTTGACCAACTCTACCGCGCCCACCTCGATGCGCCGGACCAGATTCACTGCACCCGTGGTCACCGTATTCGTCTGGACGAAAAAGGCGAGCTACTGCCATACAAACAGTGGTGGCGTCGCAACGATGATCGCGACAGCTCACTGATGATTTTTCCTACCGGCGTCGGCGGCGTATTGTATTTCCCCGGTTGTTTTGACGACGACATTGCCAATGTTGACGCGTTTCAGCGCCTGGCGCCCAATGCCGACGATGTCTGGCTGAAGGCCATGAGTCTGAAAAAAGGCACGGTGTGCACCATGCTGGAGGGGCGCGGCGTGTGGATGCAGCGCTTCCCGGTCATCGCCGGCAGCCAGGAGGTGTCGCTGAAGCGCCGCAACAAAAGTAAGCGCAGCGGCAATGACGAGCAGATTAAAGCGGTGTTTGACGCCTACGAGCTGATGCCTGTGGTGCGCGAGGTGGCGGCCAAAGAACCGGGGTTATAGCCGCCTAATTTGCCGGAACGGCTCGCTCTTGGCACCACTGCCGCAGGGCTTGCAGCTGCTCGCTCATGGTCACGGACAGCGGCACGGTATTGCCGAGTTCTCCAACAATATGCGCGGTTTGCAGTGCCTCGTCGCGGGCGCGGGCACTGTAGCCGGCAGAGACCACCGCCTGTTCGATTTCGGCGCCGGTAAACCCGTCGCTTGCCTCACTCAGTGCATCTAGTTCAAAGGCCTGGCTGTCCTGGTCGCGTTTTTCCAGGTGAATACGGAAAATCTCCCTGCGTACCTCGGCATCGGGCAGGTCGACAAAGAAGATCTCGTCGAGACGGCCTTTGCGAATCAGTTCCGGTGGCAGGCGCGAGATATCGTTGGCGGTGGCAACGACGAAGACGCCGCTCTGCTGTTCTGCCATCCAGGTCAGCAGGCTGCCCAGCACGCGCCGGGCGGTGCCGCCGTCGTGGCTGTCGCCACTGATGCCTTTTTCTATTTCATCGATCCAGAGCACACAGGGCGCCATAGTATCGGCGAGCTTTAGCGCTTCACGAACATTGCGTTCAGACTCCCCGAAGAATTTATTGAACAGCGCGCCCATATCCAGACGCAGCAGCGGCAGCCCCCATAGCCCGGCAACCGCTTTGGCGGCCAGGCTTTTGCCGCCGCCTTGCACGCCCACCAGCATCATGCCCTTGGGGCAGTCGCTCTGCTTGCCGAGAAACGCATCCCGGCGCTGTTCCAGCCAGCTTTTCATTGCGCGCAGGCCGCCAACACGGGCAAAGGATTCCGTGTCGTATTCGAAGCTGAGCAGGCCGTCCATATCCAGCAGCTCAAACTTGGCTTTATTGATGGCGGGGATGTCACTGTGGGTGATGGCGCCATCCTGATAAATCGCACCTCGTGCCAGCTTGCGTACATCCTGCAGCGGCAGGCCGCGAAGATTCGCCACCAGTTTGTTGAGCGCGTCCCGGTCAGTACGGACTTTGCGTCCCTTGTCCTTGGTGAACTGCTGAGCCTCTCTGTGCACGGCTGCCAGAAGTTTGTGGTCTTCGGGCATGGACAGTGAGAAGCGAGCGCAGAAACGTTTGAACTCTGGGGGAATGCTGAGGGCGTGGCTGATAAGAACCAGTCGCTGGCCGCTGTCCTCTGCGCGCATGGCGATTTCCTTGATGAGCCGCACGCAGCGGGGTTCATCGAGGAAGGGGTGAATATCACAGAGAGCAAACAAGCCCGCCTGCTCACTGTGGAGAATATGCTTGAGGGCCGCTTCGGGTTCGGCGGTGTGGTTCAGGCTTGCACCATGAGACAAATCAATCCGTCGCAGACCTTCGGTGACCGACCAGGCCTGCACCGGCAGCGCCAATTGCACGCCAAGCTTGCAGAGCAGTGTGAGCGCACGCTGCTCTTCCCAAGTTTCTATCACCACGATGGGAATATGGGATTCAATGATCAGGCGCAGGTCGTGGCTGGTATTCATGGCGTTATTGGCTCAGTACCGCGTCGCGCAATTCCTGGTATGACTGGCGCAGGCAGTCCGCGTAAACATCGGGATCGGGCAGCATATCACGACAGGCAGTGAAGGAAATGGCGATGGTGCCGCGCTTGTTCTGCACGCTGCTATACACAATATGGAATAGCCCCACATTGGGTAGCAGGGGACCGAAGTTCATGCCATCGACCCGCTGGGCGCCACAGAAATACAGTTGCTCCGTTGGGCCGGGTACATTGGTGACCACCGTATTGAAGACCACCGCAGCTTCCGACAAGCCGGTGCTGGAGGCTGCGCGCAGGGCCAGTTGCAGCACCCCGCCGTGAAGAACGTCGGTCACGTCAACGGCCACCCGTGGCCCGAGGGCATCGGCGTAGGCCTTGCTTTCCAGTGAGGCCTGCTGGATAGCAATCAAGCGCTCGAGCGGGTCGGCAATGTCGCTGCACAGCGAGGAGGTCATGAAGCCGACCATGTTGCCGCTGCTGCTGGCTTCGCCGCCGCGTACATCAATTGGACAGCCTGCCACCAAGGTTTTTTCCGGCAACTCGCCTTTGCCTTGAAGGTAGTGGCGCAGCGCACCTGACACGATAGCCAGCATGACGTCGTTAATAGTGGCGCCGGGAATCTGCTGTTTGATGGCGCGGACCTCTGCGAAGTCCATGTTGACGGAGTCGACCACCCGGTGCGGCGATAATTTACCCTGAAAACGTGAGCGCTGTTTGTCGTCCAGGCTGCGAAAGTCCTGCTCTTTTTTGCCGCGTCGAATGCGCTGCCAGGCTGGCAGCAGCTTGCCTGTCAGCTTAATGGCTTTGCCCGGCTTGCTCAGATTGTTGGTGAGCGCGGCGCGCAGCAGTTTGCCGCGCTTGAACACTTCCTCGTCGCTGCCCTCGGGTATGGGCAGGCTGCGCACCTCGGGACTCAGATCGTGCAGCAGGGGCAGGAATCGGGCGCCGGTCATGCCGTCCATCGCGGCATGATGGACCTTGATCATTACCGCAAAGCAACGCTCTGGCAGTCCCGGCACCTTGTCCAGGCCTTCAATGACATACATTTCCCAGAGCGGACGATGTATATCCAGCGGTCTCGCGTGCAGACGGGCGGCCAGAATACAAAGCTGCCGCCAGTCACCAGGCTTGGGCAGGGCCATATGGTGGATATGCCGTTCCACATCGACTTGCTCCACAGGCTCCCACCAAGGCTGGTCGACGCCCCAGGGCAATTTGCGCAGTCGCCGGTTGAAGATTGGTGAGAGCGGCGCACGCGCGTTGATCAAATCGATAATCTGTTTGAAACGCACCAGACCACCGGGGGCGGTGGACTGGTCGTAAATGCTCAGGCTGCTGATGTGCTGCGGAATGCCCGCTGCCTCAGTGTGAATGAACATGGCGTCCTGGCCGGAAAGCTGTTGCATACTGCGTCCTCTTGGCGATTTTTTGTTATGCGTTGTCGTTTCGCTGTCGTTGCTGCAGGGCCCACAGGGTGGCATAGCGACCTTGCTGGGCGAGTAATTGCTGATGGCTGCCGCGCTCTACAATTTTTCCCTCATCCAGCACCAGTATCTGGTCGGCATCGACCACCGTCGACAGCCGGTGAGCGATGACCAGCATGCTGTGCTGTTTTGCGATATCGCGCATTGCCGCCAGAATGGCCTGTTCCGAGGCGCTGTCCAGCGATGAGGTGGCCTCATCAAATACCAGTATCGGAGCGCCTTTCAACAGTGCCCGGGCGATCGCGACGCGCTGTTTCTCGCCGCCGGAGAGTTTCAGGCCGCGTTCACCGACCAGGGTGTCGGCGCCTTCGGGTAAGCGCGCCACGAAATGGTCGAGGTGGGCAAGACGGATCGCCTCGTCGACCTCGGCGTCACTGGCGTCAACGCGTCCGTAGCGGATGTTGTCGCGAATGCTCTGATTAAACAGCACTGTGTCTTGCGGGACGATACCCAGGCAATGGCGCAGGGAGGCCTGACTGACCTCGGCAATGTTCTGTCCGTCGATGGTGATTTGGCCGCTGCCAACATCGTAAAACCGGAACAACAGTTTAAGCAGCGTGGATTTTCCCGCACCGCTGCCGCCGACGATGGCAAGTTTCTGGCGGGGCGGCAGTGTAAAGCTGATCTCACTGAGAATTTGCCGGTCGACGTGGTAGGCGAAGCTGACCTGTTCGAAAACCAACTCACCCCGATGGATTTTCAAGTCCGGTGCTTCGGCATGATCGCTGACGGTGGCGCGTTGGCGCAGCAGGCCAAACATGGCTTCGATGTTAGCCATGGAGCCTTTCATTTCACGGTAGACAAAACCGAGAAAATTGAGTGGCATGAAAATCTGCATCATAAAGGCGTTAATCAGGACAAAGTCACCCAGGCTCATTGCACCGCTCAGCGTATGGTGGGCGGCCAGCAGCATGGCGGCGGTCATGGAGACGGCGATGATCAGTGCCTGCCCGCCGTTCAGGGCAAATAAGCTGAGGCGATTCTGTCGTCGGGCCTGCTCCCACTGCGCCAGCTCCTGGTCGTAGCAGCGGGCCTCGTACTCTTCGTTGCCGAAGTATTTTACCGTTTCGAAATTCAGCAGGCTGTCGACCGCACGACTGCTGCTGCGCGATTCGGCAGCGTTGGCGCGGCGGATGAAGCCGGTGCGCCACTCGGTGGCGAACACGGAAAACAGCACATATCCCAGTACCGCCAGAAACACGATCAAGGCGTAGTAAACACTGTACTTCCAGCCCAGCAGTACCAGCACCATGCCGATTTCGATGAAGGTGGGGACGATATTGAAGACCATGAAGCGCAGTAGAAAACTGATGCCGTTGGTGCCGCGCTCGATATCGCGCGACAGGCCGCCGGTGCGGCGATTGAGGTGAAAGTCCAGATCGAGCTGATGCAGGTGGCGAAAGACGGTCAGGCCGATCTCCCGCATTGCCCGCTCGGTGACGCGACCAAACAGAGTGTCGCGCAGTTCGCCAAACAGCACATTGGCAAAGCGCAGGCCGCCGTAGGCCAGTAGCAGGGCAATGGGTACCAGGGTGAGTGCACTGGCGCCGCTGGTATCCAGATAATCGACGATTTTTTTCAGCGCAAAGGGGAGACCGACGCTGGCCAGTTTGGCGGCGATCAGGCAGAGCAGGGCAAGACTGATTCGCGGCAGGTGCGGTCGGAGGTAGGGAAGCAGTTCCAGCAGCGTTCGGCTGTTGACGGCTTGCTGCTCGTTATAGGGCGTATTGCCGTGCATGGTCAGTGAAGCCTGTCTTCGGGCATTCGGTGGGCCTGGAGCTGGATCGTTTCTATAGTGTTGCCGAGGGTGATGATTCTGCCTTGGTAACGCTCGTCGCCCTGTGCGCTGAATTCAAAGTGATAGCGGCGCCACCATGACAACTGCCCCTGCGAGTTGCGTTTCAGCCAGAGTGCGCGAAGCGCGATATTGTCATCCAGCAGCTGTAATTGCTGCGTTTTGAGGTGGTTTTCTACCGCGCGCTTGCTGCGTTCTTTTACGCCCTGTGATTGCCAGATGTGATAGCAGCACACGCAGAGCAGCGCGAGGAATGCCAGATCAGCGAGCGATAACATCGGCGTTACAGTGGCGGACTATGGCTGGCACTCAGGCTTGATCCTGGCGGGCCTTGACCAGCTCCCTGAAAACTTCGGGACGAGGCATGCCGTCGACCTGAATTTCCGGGGTGTCGCCCGCCGTAAAAATACTGAGTGTGCCAACGCCGAACAGGCGGTTCATCAGGCTTTGGCTGATTTTGACGGTGCGGATGCTGCTGGTGTTGAGTTCCGTGCGGTCCTTGCTGAGCAGCCCCTGTTCGAGAATGATTTCGTCCCCATTGATTTCCAGTTTGGTGCTGCGGCACTTGAGGTACCAGACCACCAGAATAATCACGCCAATAACCACGGGAATCAGTAGCAGGCTGAGAATGAATCCGAAGGGTTTGTTGCGAAACATCGAGGGGTGTTCAGCGTAGTTCTGGCTCACTGCAGGGCTCTCTGTTATTGGCTGATGCTTGCATTCTACACATTCTTGCTGATCCGGGCATGTCGGCGTTCAGGGATCGATAACCGCCGCACCGTATTGGGCATTAAATACCTCGGGCATGCGCCGCGCTTTGCCGCTGCTCAGGCGTATGCATACCAGTTGCCAGCGGGCACGCAGCAGAATCTGACCGTCGTCGACCCTGCGCAACTGGAAGCGGCGCTCCATGGTCAGGCGCTGGTCGCTGCCGGTCAGCCAGGTCGCCATTTCACAGCGCTGGCCGAGAAAGGCTGCGCCAATATAATCGTAGTCGGCGCGGCGGATCACCATGGCGGCGTCCAGTTCGCGGTAATCGTCCAGGTTCAAGCCCAGCGCCAGTGAGTGCGCCCAGCCCGCGTCCTGACACCAATTAACGTAGACCGCATTGTTAACGTGGCCGAGGCCGTCGATGTGTTCTTGCTGAATGGCCACCGGGTAGACAAACGGCGACGGATAGTCCCAATCCTGTACTGTCAAAATTCATCCTCACACTCAATGGAACCGCAGTGTAACGAGTCTCCCGAAAGGGTCAATTGATTGTGGTGCGACGTTAATTGCCTACTGGCGGCGCGTTGTGACGCAAGACGGCGAGGAGAATCTGTGGGATGTGATGTATGTCACGAAAATGCCATGGTCGCGCCTTAGTCATTTCGGTTTTCCCTTAGTTCGCCTAATTCCCACTGCTGGTTCAATGTTCAGCACATGCCGACTCAGAAGGGAAATAAGCGCTGCAGGCGCGCAGGCATGGTCGTAGACGGTCTGGGTTGTTCACCTTCACCGCCAACGTACCCCTAATATGCAAACGGAGTGACACCATGTTCAGACTGAATAACTACAATTTTGGTCGTTCAGCCCTACTCGGGCTGGGCGCGGGACTTCTGTTGACCGCCTGCGGTGGCGGTGGCGGCGGTGGTGGCGGTAGCAGCAGTGGCGGCGGGGAAAGTGCGGCCTATCAGGGCGTCGCTGGGCCTCTCGATGCGGTGCAAGAGCCGCTGTCTACACAAGTACTGACACCGCTGAGTGAAGCAGCTGCGGGCACGCCTCTTGAAGGTGCCGTGAGCTGTGTTGATCAGGTGGTGGTGCAGGACACCATCGACGTACTGGACAGTATTCTGGGTGCGGTGGATCCGACGTCCATGAATGATCCTCAAGTGGCATTTGCTGCCGCTGCTGAGAATATTCAGGCAGCCGTTAATGAGCTGCTGGCCGACCTGCCTGTGCTGCTGACCTCTCTGGCAGGCCAGGGTGATTGCACGGGTACTGGCGGTGGTGCTTCCGATGGCAGCAACCCGTTGGCTGGTACGCCGCTGGCTCCGCTGGGTGATGCCCTTGCTCCGCTGTTTGCAGCCGGTAGTGGTTTCGGCGGTGGATTCGGCGGTGAAGGCGGCCAAACACTGGACCTGACTGCGCTCCAAGCCCTCACAGATCAACTCTCAGCGGCGTTTAACGACGGCTTGAGCAACTTGCCTGCTGAAGTGGCTGATGCCCCGGTACTGGGTGGCCTGCTGGTGACGCTGCAAACCACATTCAATGATTTGAACACGACAGTCGCGGCACTGGATGACGGTGACGGCGCGGCAACCGCAGGCGCGATTGCCGGTACACTGGATAACCTGCTGAGCAATCTGTTGATCAATGTGGTGCCAGTTGGTTTTATTGAAGAGCAAGCCGGTCAGGGCGGCGTATTCAGCAGCCAGATCGAAGCGGGTATTGCGGCGATCACCGAGCAGCTGGGCAGTGGTTTGGGTGCGGTACTCGATCCGGCCTTTGACGCACTGTTTGGTTCTGCAACCGAGCAACTGATTGGTGCGCTGAACATGCTGCTGACACCGCTTGGTGAAGCGATTACTGGTGGCCTGAGTTCTGGCGGCGGCAGTGGTGCTGGCCCGACTGGCACGCCGCTGGATGTTCTGCTGGCACCGTTGGCCGGTTTGGCTGAAGCACTGACCGGTGGCTTCGGTGGCGGCTCTGAGGGTGGCCTGACCGGCACGCCGCTGGATCTGCTGCTCGACCCGCTGGCCGCTCTGTTGGGTGGTGCTGGTGGCGGTGGTGATGCAGGCAGCTGCCCGCTGAATGGCACGCCTCTGTCGGCGCTGTGTGACCTGGTGACTCAGTTCCAGGATCAGGTAGCCGGTGGTGGCAACAGCTCTAACATTCTGACCGACCTGATCGGCTCTATTCTGGGTATTCTGATTCCTAGCTGAGACATCGGTTGACTGATGATGAAAGGCGACCTTCGGGTCGCCTTTTTTTGTGCGCGGTTGTCGGGGGTATTCAACCCAGTGCGGCAAAGCAGCGCTGGGCCTCTTCGACAACAATGGCGTGGCGCGCCGCCAGCGCCAGGCGGTTATCGTCATAGCCGCCGCCAATGACGGTTGCGACGGGGATGCCTGCGGCCGCGCACTGCGTTAATACATACCGGTCGCGCTGGCGAATACCATCCTCGCTGACATTCAGCAATCCGAGAGGATCTCCGGTATAGATGTCCACGCCGGCATCGTAGAGCACAATCTCAGGCTTGGCGGCCGCGATCGCTTGAGCGAGCCCTTCGGCGAGTATTTCCAGATAGCGGTCATCCTCGACGCCCTTGGGGATATTGATGTCGAGATCACTCTCGGCTTTTCGAACGGGAAAATTTTTCTCGCAGTGCAGTGAACAGGTGTAAGCACCGGGCGTATCGCGAAGAATGGTCGCCGTACCATCGCCCTGGTGGACATCGCAGTCGAACACCAGTACGCGTGATACCTGCCCTGAAGACAGCAAGGTGCTGGCCGCGACGGCCAGATCATTAAAAACGCAGAAGCCCGAGCCAAAGTTGTAGTGTGCGTGATGCGTTCCGCCGGCGAGGTGGCAGGCAATACCGTGACGCAGAGCCAGCTGAGCCGTCAGCAGGGTGCCATTGGGGGATATCCAGCTTCGTTTTATCAGCCCCTCACTCCACGGTAGCCCCAAGCGTCGGGCGGCTTTGGGGTCGAGACGGTTTTCGCTGACGGCGGTGATGTAGTCAGGACAATGCGCCTGGGCGAGGACATCGGCTCTGGCCCGGCCGGGGCGGAACAGATTTGTCTCTGTCAGCAAAGAACGTTCGCTCAAATATTGGTTAAGGAGCCCGAATTTCTCCATGGGGAAGCGGTGTCGCCGCTCAAAGGGGTAACTGTAAGCGGGATTGCTGACCATAGGGGGCAATCGCATCGTGGTGATTCTCCTGCTGGGGACTGCTCTTTTGCTGTGCGCTGGCTGCGACGACGTCTCAATGAAGGGCATTGTTCCGGGGTGGCCTGTGAGCCCTTGAGGCCGTAAAGATTGTATCGACGGCCTTGCCTTGTATAGTATCGCGATAATTAATTCGACATTGCCGGTATGTACTTCCGTTGTGCGGGCGGTTACGCCCTGACGACAACGGTACATTTTCTGCATAGTCGGCAATCATAACAGGCACGGCAGCACGGTTGGTTTATGCGCGATCACTACCGCATTACGATTACAAGCTTCGAGGGATCGCGGCACTACACCCTGACACAGCTCGCACGGCGTTTTCTCGCCGGTATTGCCGGTCTGCTGGCCTTGCTGTTTCTCGGTGGCTTCCTTTCTATCTACCTGTTGAGCGGCAAACTGGATTCGCTGAATGGCGAATTGGCGGATCTCCGCAGCCTGCAGGATGCGATCAAAAGTGAAAATATTGCGCTGCTGGCAGAGCAGGAGCGCCTGCAGTCCTCAGTTGAGGAAAAAGTAACCGCGCTGGCGGTGATGGGCGAAGAGCTGGACAGCATTGAAGTGATGATTGGCCTGAAGCCTGCGCCGGAAGAGGCGCTGTATGAGCGGCTGGATACGGCAACGCAAACCATACAGGAAAAGCGCTACATGCTGACGGCGATTCCAAGTGGCTATCCGTTGGAGGACGCGTCGGTGACCAGCCACTTTGGTATGCGCAAGCACCCTGTGTTGGGGAAAAATATTCTGCACGGTGGCGCTGATCTACGTGCCGACATCGGGACTCCGGTTTATGCCACGGCCGATGGGGTGGTGGAATGGTCCGGTATGCATGACAGTGGTTTGGGGCGGATGGTAAAGCTCAGCCACAATTTTGGCTTTTCTACCTTGTATGGTCATTTAAGTAAAACGCTGGTCAATGCTGGCGATTACGTTCGTCAAGGTGATGTGATTGCCTATAGCGGTAACACCGGCCTGTCCAGCGGGCCACATTTGCACTACGAAGTTCGGCACTTGTATCGGCGTCTGTCTCCGGGGCCGTTTATGGAGTGGTCTCTCGAAAATTACGATGTGTTGTTTACGCGCGAGGAACGGATTAAATGGGATTCACTGGCAAAAACACTAAGAAAGCAGACGGCGCTGCCCGAACGACGGTGGTCGCAGCTGGTACCGAACTTGTCGGCGACATCAAGCTGAAAGACAACTTTCATCTGGACGGCAAAATGGATGGATCGCTGGTCTCGCAGGGGGATGTCGCCATCGGTCGCAGTGGTCGCTTTAAAGGCGATGTTCAGGCCAAGCGTGTACTGGTCAGCGGCGTGCTGGACGGTAAAGTCGATGCGGACCGCCTGGAGATTGTCGCGTCGGGGCAGGTGAGTGGCGAGATTAAAGTGCGGGAGCTGGTGATTGAGTCAGGTGGCCAGTTTGTCGGCGCCAGCCAGGTGAAAAAACATGATGCGCCCCAGTTGAAGCAAGTTGGAGGCAAGGCCGAGACTGAAGCAGAAACCGAGCCGGCCTCGAATCCTGCCACCGTTTGATTTGCGAGAATGCCCCGCGGCGGCGCTCTGGTCGTTTATAATGCCGGTTTTGCCAGGAGGGCAGTATGGCAATCGATCAGCAACTCCAAGCGCGCAGTCAGGGGCAGTGTGAACTGTGTGGCGCCAGTGAGCCATTAAAGGCATACGAGGTAGATGGCGGTGCAGCGGCGGCTGACGTCGCGCTGTGTGAGACCTGCTACGGGCAGGTGACTGAGGCGCAAGCAC
>MDTC01046132.1_pt1 | contig 37103 bp, 53 predicted proteins | sample 811181 | NCBI WGS metagenome assembly MDTC01 (sample SAMN05326644, study PRJNA326480) | marine metagenome | isolation source: seawater | place: Pacific Ocean: North | collected 2011
AAGTAATTTAAACTTCTTGGAACTTGAAAATCTAAATATTCATATTTGAACATACGGAATAAAGGTAGTCTATCATCAATCCAACCTAATACTCCTGTAAATGGCGAACCACCTACTTTACTTGTTTTTACTGGCTTGTAATCTTTCTTCTCTTCCACAATTATTTCTTTCTAATTACTTTTTAGTTTGAACTAACTTTTCAACAGTGTTGATATGTTTACCAAATTTTTCAACTAGTTGAGTTAACTTCTCGATCATTAATCTTTGTTGAAATTCTATCTGATCAATTCTATCTAAAATTTCTTCTATTTGATTATCTTCTACTTCCATATTATGTACCTATTGCATTACCAAAAAGATAAACATGAACTCTTGCCGCAACATTATATCCACGTTTAAATGCCTTTTCAGCAACCTTTCCTGCTCCTGCCGTTTGTTCTTCTTCTCTAGCACCTGTTGGCATAACCCATATGGGCCAATCAACACCTGCTTCTTTAAACTGTTTAATAACAGATTCCATTTCGTCCCATTCTCTATCTTGAGGACCTACTACAAACTTTAATTGTCCTTTGCTAGATAATTTTCTATATTCTGCAACCACTTCAGGCTTAATTGCCTTTTCTGGCTTTTCTCCTGATACTGTAAATAGTTTAGGGCTTACACTAAAAAATATTTCTGTATCAATTCTGTTTACCCATTCTATAAATGGATCTCTTAACTTTTGTGTTCCGTTAGTTTCAAATGTCATTGAACTTGGAAGATTGTTTTGTCTTTCAAGCTCTTCATATATTCCTATAGTTGCCAATTGTCCTGTTGCCATTAATGGCTCACCACCTGTAATACATAAATGTTGCCTTTGTCCTGTAACAGGGTGTAGGAATAATCCATCTGGGTTACTATCATTCTTCATTATATCAACAATTTTATTTGCCAATACTGTAGGCGTTTCTTGCCCCATTAATCCTTTAAACTTTTTAGCCCATGTATAGGAACTATCGCAACCTTTTTCCCATACAGGCAGATCTTCTACTCTTTTTACAGAGTCAACATCAAAATCTTCAAACGGGAGATCATACGTCTCTGGGTTAGTTGGATCTAGTTGCCCAAATCCATTACATTGCAAGTTACATAAGAAAAAACGTATCCAGGCTGTTGGAACTCCTGTATAATGTCCTTCACCCTGAATACTATGGAATATTTCAGAGAAGTAATATTTTTTCTCTTCTTTAACTGCGGAGGTCTTTTTCACAATACTATGCTCCTTCATTATATTTAGTCCTTTGCCAACTTGCATAATGGCTCACTGCTCCAAGAATCATGATAATCTTTAATACCATAATAGTTTCTTGTAGTAGTTTCCTTTACTAAAATGCCGTCTCTCTGTTTATATGTAATTAAGATAGCTCTAACTACGCCATCTGCTTCAGCTTCAACTGCATCTTTAAAGGGTCCAGGTTGTACTTTATCTGTCATGCACTTCTCCCAATTTGTTTAATTTTGTATTCACCATATGAACATATTTTAATATACTATGATCTATGATTTTTGTCAATGCGGAAACGTCTTTAGGAAAACAGGCACCACCATAACCCAATAAATTGTTATGATTTGGTGCCTGCATATGATTATTTCCTATACGTTCAAACATTCCTAGGGTAGATATCATAGCTTCATAATTTACTTCTGGAGGCAAAGTTTTATACATTTCATGAAACCATGCTACCTTAGTTGCTAAGAACGCATTGTGTACATACTTTATCATACTGGCTGTCTGTCTATTTGTGTAGACAGTTTCAATAGGATTAGTATGTATTTCTGCAAATATTTCAGCCCACCACATAGCATCTTCTTTGTTGTTCATATGATACCCAAAGATTTGGACAGGTTGATTTGCAAAATCTGATTTTGCATGACGTTCACGTAGAAATTCTGGATTGTATACTACATTATCATCATACGTTTGAAGTAGATCTGGGGTTACAGTACTCTTTAATAAAATTCTTTCTTTATGATTACATAACTTTAATACTTCTTTGATATGTTTATCATCACAAGATCCATCTTCTTTACTTGGAGTTGGTACACAAATAATTATACCATCTGCTTTTACTATAGCATCTACAGGATCGTTTTCTGGATATAATTTTGGATCAACTCTAGTTACTTCTACATCATGTTGTTCTAAAAAGTCTGCTACTGTTCCACCAACAAATCCACAACCAAATACTGCTATCTTATTATTCATTTTTATTCTTTCACTATTATAGGAGTATATCTTTTTAATTTATTACGTTTAACCTTTGCTTGATCTTTTAACTCTTGTTCTGTAAATAAACCATTTTCAATCATTAAGTCTAACATACATCTTACATCACCAGCTTCTTCTAACAAATTTGTATGTTTCTTTTTATCAATACCCCAACGTGCAATCTTCATAGAAGCCTGTACGAGTTCCCCACATTCTTCAGAAGTAACATATATAAGTTGTTTCAAAATTTCCGAATCTAACTGATCATAGTTTTTCATTTCGTGTTCTCTCCATTCTGTACTGTAACCGTCTGGGTATGAATTGACACTGTCTGAAACTTTTCTTTCTTGTCGCATTTTCCATAGCATCCAGTCATAGTATCTTTCTGGTTCTCTGTCTTCCATGTGTCATCTCCCTGATTAGTTACTTCTTTTATTATCTTTCTTTTAACAGGAACAGTTGCAACATCTACTGCCGTTAATGTTAGTTCACCCATTTTTACTATTGGAGGTCCAAAACAACCTGTTAAAAATATTAATACAAATACTAACAATAATAAAAATGTTATTCTCACTTAGGCTCCCAATGTTCATTACAACGTGGCTCGTATTGTCCTGCTCCACCTATTACAATTCTGTTACTTTTACGACTTAATCTTTGAGTCTTATTTGCATCTCTACCACAAACCATACAATAACTTTTTAAAGTTATTACTTCATCTGCCAATGCCATCATTCTACTTGTTGTCTCAAATGGTACGCCTAAACTATCCTGATTTAAACCAGATGCTACAATATTCACTCCTTCACGTAGAGCTTCTTCTACAAAGAATAATGTAGGTCCTGTTTCAAAAAATTGTATCTCATCTAAAAATACTGTATGAAAATTATATGGTTTAATGTTATAATTGTCTTTTACTAATTCTAAATCAATTACGTTTACGGCATCATGCCCTAAACCGTTATGTGTAATAATCTGGTTTTGACTATATCTGTCATCTATATGTGGTTTTAAAACTAGAATTTTCTTCCCCGAATGTTCGAGGAAGAGAATTCTTTTTAGTAGTTCACTGCTTTTGCCAGCAAACATAGGACCTGCGATCATTGCACAGGTCCCTCTATTGTATGTGTAGTTTTCTTTAACTGCCATTAGAACTTAACCGCGAACTTGATTCCAGTTTCGAGATTAGTTTCACCGTCAATACCAGTATAGTTGTTCCTTAACTCTGAAAACATAGTAATTGAAGTATTACTATCATTGTTTTGCATTGTATAAAACATACCTAAATTATATTCACGTGATTCAGTTGCTAGACTACTGTCCATTTCAGTTGTTTGAATGTCACCACTTAAACTTACTGATTCTGCAACCTCGAACTTGGCATCACCTGATGTGATTGCTACAGGAAGACCAGCAACAAAACCAAATGTGTTGTTGCCTGTCTTATATTTAGCACCTATATTTGCACTATTACTTACAAGCAAACTAGCATCTTTCATCATTGCTGAACCATTTACGTTTAAGTGTGTTACTCCTAAACTAGCATCTCCAAATAAACTAAACCCATTTCCAATTTCTTGTGTATGTGCAAGTTTAACGAAACTAGTTGTTGAATCTGTAACATTCATTAACATACTGTTAGCATAGTTTCCTAAGAACGTTTCATCTTCTTTAACAATACCAATTGATACTGTATCAGTTAGATCTTGTTCAACTGAAAAACCTAAACCTGTTTGACTCATTGTAATTGTTGTACCATCTGCTTGTACTACTGGAAGACCCATAGCATAAGAAGTATAAGCATTAGCATTAACATCATACATAGCCGCCTTAGTTGTATGTACTGAACGTGTATCAATAGTTGCTATCATCTGATTACCATCTACATAATAATCTCTATCAAAATCGTCAACTACCATCAATGAACTTAAAGCACTAAGATGTATTCCACCATTAAGACCTGTGTTACCTACTTGGTTAACTGTCTTAACTACGCCATCTACTCTGCCTGTAGTTGGAATACCAATAGCACCTTGTGGCTTTGTAGCATTATCTAAATCTAACAAACCTTGTCCATGAATATTCTCATCATAGTTTGCAATGTTCTTATTACCAGTTTGTAGGATTAACTTAACTAGATTTTCACCTTTCATGTGAGGCCACATTTGGTGTAGAACTGCTACTGCACCTGTTACTACTGGTGCCGCCATTGATGTACCACTGTTTACACGATACTCTCCGTTCTTATCAGGAGCCGCTACATACTGACCTGGTGCCATAATATAGAAGTCCTTGACCCTATAATCACTATTACAAGTTGTCTTATCATTTGAGTAATCATAACATACTGTACCAGCTTTGTTACTTGAACGTGCAATTTTATTAAATCGCATATCCCAATTACCAACAACAAGAGCCCTACCATCTAATAGTAAGTTACCATCTTTATCTGTTGCTACTGCTAGGTGAGCTGGATTAGTTACATAGTCTAATCCCTGATTACCAGCACTCATAACAATTACTGCTTCATGACCTTGCATACTATTGATAAAGTCACCTGAGTATTGCTGACTTGCCAACAAGTTAGCATAACCATTTTTACCCCAACCAATACTTTCATAGTAGTCATGTTTCAAAACATATACACCATCTTCATTCATTTTGTGCATATTTTGAGTATATGTCCAACCATAATTCATATTAGCTGAAACGTTAATAGCATCTGCACCTCTTTCAACTGCCCAATTGATTGCTTCATCTAGTTTAGTCATTTCAAAATAACCACTATTATGTGCTACCTTACCAATAAGCAGATCAGCATCTGGAGCAATACCAGTTGTTCCTTTGCCATCTAAATTTGCGGCCGCAATACCTGCAACGTGAGTACCATGTGATGCCCAGTTGCCATCATTTATTGTTTCAACATTTAGATCACAAGCTCTAGTAAAACATTCTGTATCTTTAATTTTACCTGCGAACTCTGAATGATCAAGATCAATACCACTATCCATAATTGCAATAGTAGAACCTTTACCTGTCCATCCACGTGACCATGCTATATGAGCATTTACTTCCTCAATAATATTACCATAGTTTTTTGCTAAAATTTCTGTTGCATAAAAACTATTAATTCTACTATTAAGATTTTTAACTGCGTCATGATAAGTAGAACCACCTTCACCATAAAGTGTAACATCTGACCTAGCCAAATATTGTTCTGGTGTTAAAACATTAATAGCAGGACCTTCACCATCTGAAGGATCAACATAAGCATACTGCCTAATAAACTCTCTGCCTACTTTTGTTTCTTGTTCACTTGTGGTTACAGTTGAAATCACTTTATGTGATACTGAATCTTCTACTTTTCCATTACTGTAATGTTTAGTTAGATATGTGTACTCAATTTGTTTTGTATGAATCTTTGTTTCAAATACTTTTGTGAGTACTGCATATACTTTAACCATATCCCCATCTCGTTCTTCAACGACTGAGTTTACTTCGCTGATAACTTTTGGGTCATCTCGTTCTACAGTAGTTTTTGTTTCCTTCTTAACATCTGTCTTAAGAAGTGTAACAACCTGTATTTTCTTTTCAGATACTTGTAGAGCTTCTAATGCTACAATTTCTGATTTATACCAATCTAAACGAGTCTTAATTCTCTGAAACCAAGAATATTTACTATACTTGGTTGCATACCTATTAACAATATTTTCGTAGATTGGAACGACTCGTGAATAATTACGAATCATTGATTTAATAAAGTTTTGTTGAATTACAGGGTTACTAATATTTTTAGCATATTCAACATAACTACGTCCTGCCGCATCTGCACTTGATGTAAAAGTACTAGAAAGACCTAGTACCATTACGGCAATTGCCGCAAACTTGATCATCTTGTTCATCTTTGCCTCCTGGCGTTAGTTTAACAATATCTATATAATAACATAAACAACCATGGTGTCAAGTATTATTTCTTACTATTTTTCGCTATTTTTGTGAGTTTTCTAATAGAGAACCAATTTTGTGGGTTTTCAGTGGCTGTTGATGCCAACATACTCCATATTTCTGTTGCTTCTGCTAGATTTAAACCAAAACCTACTACAGCCTCAGATTGTTTTTCTTTGGACCATTCTACTACTTCATAGACATCTACACGTCTAGGAATCTGTATAATTTGTGCCGATTTCATATCAATTTTGAGGGAGTATATCCTCTATCCTTTTTATTTCGGTTCCTGTTGCTACAACACAAGATTTTCCATTTGCAGAGTTTAAAAATACTGAATAAGAAAAATTATCAGGGTTCCTAGTAATAACAAGTCCAACAAATGGATCTTCAGGAGTAGCTAATCTATTAAAGCCAATGACCCATGCTACTTGGCCATACTCCAATACATAATTTGCCATTGTTTGTGTATCATCACAAGTAATTGTTCTCATCAATTTAAATGGATCTTTAAACTTTGGCGCTGGAGTTTCTTCTTTTGGTTTTGTATACGGCAGTACATTATGGTCTCCGTTATCCTTTTCTAAGAAATCCTCTGGACTTACACCTTGTGATGCATGAACAGGAAGAAATACGGAAGCCATAATAAACATTGTAATACTAGCTTTCAATAAGTTCATAATCATATCCTTTTCCTATGGTGTCTCCACCATCATTATCTAAAACCTGACCATCATATATAACTTTTGTTATAAAACGATCAGTGTTTACTTTTGTTGCATAAAATCTAAGTTTCTCTGGATCGAAATCTTCTGCATCAAATTCAGCTGAAAAGAAGTTACCCTTTTCAGTACTCCAACCCCAGAAGAAAAATCCTTCCATATCATCTGTACTAACAAAATCTGTTGATGTAATATCTGGTTCATCACTATCCCATACCATATTACCTTCATCATCTTGTACTGTTACTTGACAGTGATCTAATAGACAAGCATTTACATGAGTACAATCATCTAATTCATACCAGTTACCTAAATATACAGGGTCTTCTGTATCGATTACTGGATTTGGTGTTTCATCATCTGGATCACTTTGTATCGGATCATTAAACAGATGATTATGTGTTGCATCTTCATGTTGATCTACCCAGAAGTTATATTGCTCTTCAGTAATTGTTCCTATTACTGATTCACCACCTCTTCCATTAATCTCTATTGAATATGTAGTCATTTACTATTTCCTCTTAAGGCAAAGAATAATCCACCTACCCACAATAATACATGAAAGTTATCATACAAAATTACATACATAAAACTCTCAGGTTCGCCAATCCATATAACACCTGTCATAATACAGCCAATAGTAAAACCACTAAATCTAGTTATTGCATCTCCTAGCCATGGCAAGATTTTATCCCAAAACACTAAACCACCAACAATCAAACCAATACCTGCACCTAATTCACCATAGGCTACAAACCACCATACAATGTATGGAAGATCAAATGCTTCTGCATCTTCAACTGTTACTGGAATTTTAGCAAGTCCTTGTTGAATGAAAACAATAACAATTGGTATTCTCAGTAATAAGGTTGAAAGAGATATTTCTTTCAACTTTTCATAGTATGTTGCAATTTGTATCAATCGTCCGATCCTTTTATTTGTACTTCATCTGTTAACACTAACGGTTGATCTAAATATGTTACCGTTTGTTTTATATCTCTTACATTTAATTGTGTAACATCACCGTCATTATTAAATTCTTGAAAAATATATACTCCTTCTTTTTGTAATTCAGCATATAAATTATTTAGATCTTTAACGGTTGCTACATAACTATTAACTAGTCCTTGTACTTTTTTATCTATCATTTTTATCCTTTCCTGCAAGTTTCCTCATCATTAGCTTTTGTTCTACTCTTGTTTCGACACTTGCTTTTTCTCTGACATCAGGTCCTAATTCTATTAGTTCATCTATTATTTCACTTATAACTTCTAAACGTAAATTAATATCATCATACATTGCAAACATGGAATGGTCTTTTCCGTTCCTATGGATTACTAAATCGTCGTCCATGTTAACTATATTATGAGGAACACTAATTTTTTTAGAACTTGCCATAATCCCTTTCGCCTTCCCAAGGAAAGACTATCCAGACATCTTCTTCACTTTTATTAATTTCTAATGCCGTGTAATCTAATGTATCAAACTCACTTGCACCATTGTCAATTAAACAAGCAAAACGAACTGACTTATGCCATACATCTTCAGGCTTTTTAAGTTCATTTGCTGGTAAAGCATTTCGTCCATGCGTCTCCCAATCCTGTTTAACCCATTCAAGAGTTTTTCCAGTATCATTAATATCGTCAAATACTAGAATGTTTTTTCCACCAACAAATGCTTCATGTGCGGCCCAGGTTAAACTTTCAGGTTGATATCCTTCAGTTATATCTCTAAATCTAACGTCTAATGAATACATTTTAATACCAGTCATATTAGATAAAATAACTGCTGGTACTAATCCTCCACGTGTCATTCCAATAATCATATCAGGACGCCACCCATCTGCGAACATTAGATTATTAATTGAAGTAATCATATGTTCAATGTCTTTCCAGGTATAATGTGCTTTTTTAATCATACGTTAGTCTCCTATCTCGGTGCGAATTCTTGTTGTAATTTAATGTTATCCATAAACTCTTTCTTAACGTGTTCATTGTCAAAGAAAGAACCTTTTAAAACTGTTGTCTGTGTTAAACTACTGTGAGCCCCGATACCTCTATTCTCGCAACAACCATGAGTTGCTTGTATGTAAACTCCTACATCATCTGAACCTGTTATACCACGGATCTGTCTGTTAATTTCCATGGCAAGTTCTTCTTGCAATGTGCCTCTTCTAGCACACCACTGAGCGAGTCTAGTATATTTAGAAAGTCCAATTAATTTGTCTGCGGCTATAAGTCCAATATAGGCAACACCATTAACTGGTTGATGATGATGTGAACATAAACTAATAAGTTCACTACGTACAACCAACATACCATCATATTTTTCGTTTGTAATATGATCTGGTTCATTTGGAAATGCAGTTGCAGGGGGAGCAGGATTATATCTACCTGCCATTAGTTCTTTAATATACATTTTAGCTAGGCGTCTGCCTGTGTCCATACTGTTAGGATCTGTTTTCCTATCAATAATTAAACTGTCTAAAACTGATTCAAACTTTTCTGTTAGTTCTTCTATTAAGGCTTCTTTATCGCCTTCTTTTATAACTTGACTGATGTTATCACCAGCCCAGTATCTAATGCCGGCTTCTTCCAGCCTTGCTTTAATGATCTTGGAGGTCTTTTCCACAATACTATGCTCCTTTAATTGTTTTATATAATTTTTCTCCGTTAAAGAATTCGTCACATTTTTTGACTACTCTTTTACAGATATCTTTGTTAATTTCTAAATTTTCAGGTACTAGCATTGTTTTAATTTTTTGTGCTAGTAATCCTTTGTTTACTGTAAATCCATCAGTATTTAGAGTCCATTGTGTTGGATACAATACTTCTGGAATAGCCATCTCTTTATAAGATAGTCTTTCAGGTATCATTGGAATAGTTCCCACCAATGCGGCTTCATACCAACTAATACCTAATGTTTCTTGTAAGTTAGCACTAAACACAATTTTACTCTTTCCCAATAGGGTATGATATTCATGTTTGTTTAGTTGCTTTTCCTGTGCTAGAACAAACTCATAGTCTGGTAATAGTTTTCCTAGCTCACGAAACATTTCAGGTTGTTTTTCTTCTGCTATTCTGTGAGGGAATAATATAATATTCTCTTTCTCAAGATTTGCATAAGGAGCCAATTCTTCTTTTAGATATTCCATTGGCCAACCAATTTTATGAAACTGTTCATCTGGCTTAATACCAAATACTGTACAGAACATATCAATATGAAATTGTGTTGCAAAATAGTTATGATCATAACAGTTAAACATACTTGCTTCAGCATATCTAACCCAGTGTTGATTACCTATCAATCTGCCTAAAAAATCAGCAGGATCATATGAACCGGCGTGCCACATACCACCTACTTTAATATCAACATCTAGTAACTGTGCCATATACTTTAATTGAATTACTGTTGGATTCCATGCATCTGTATATAAAAAATAGTCACCGTCTTTCACTGTTCCATTACAAAACATTTCACCAATTTGCATAAGCTGATTAGACTTATAAACATTAGTTCCTCCAAAATTTAGGAAAGCCCCAGGCGTTGTCGCCTGAGGTGTTTCTCCACCACTGATTACTTTTACTTCTAAGCCGGTAGCCTGTTGGAGTTGAACAGGCAAGTATTTTTTCCATTGTGCCGTATAACGAGTGTCGACGGCTTCAATGTCTACGATATACACTGTCATGGAGTAACTTCTTTCCCTTTATTAGCATCTTCTTTTTCAGCAGGCACTATGTCTGCTTTATGAGAAGACTTTGTACCATCAGGATGCTCAATTTCAACTGTTAAGTCAATTGCCATTGGATCCGTATAGACAAACTTGCCAACGTGGATCTTAAGTTTCTTAGGACTTCGATCCTTGTTAATTTTGATTTGCACATCATAAGTATATGCATTTTCCTTTTCAGTCACCTGAATAGTAAAGTTAAAAATCTTTCTTGAACCCTGTAGGTCCCCGAGAAAAGATTCGAATAGAGCTTTAACTCTATCACTGTCTTTTTCATTAAACATCCAACCATCGTGTGGTTCGATAATTTTTAACAAATCATATTTTATATCCTGAAGGGTATAAATTCCTGGGATTTGATAAAATGTCATTTACTTTCTCCAGTAAAATTAAGTTTAGCACCATTTTCACCGTCTTCACTGATGCTGATTGAAAAGTTACGATTAGGGAATCGTTTGTGAATGTGTTCAGCTAGTTCTTCTGCCATCATTTCACAAGACTTATAATCTAGCTGAATAGTTCCGTCTGCATATAGTCTTTCCATCCAACGTTTGAATTGAATAAATTCAATTTCTCTGTCATCATGAAATACATCTATATCTACACGAAAGTGAAATATATGTCTGTGAGGATATCCTAAAAAACTGACGTCGTCCCAATCACCTGTTGCAAGTTTTGGATCATCCAACGCCGCTGGATATTTATGAATGCCTTCTTTTTGGAATGTTACCCAAATCTGGCTATTCAGTAGTTTAAGAGTCATATTCGATCTCCAGTATTAGTCGTCAATTTTTGAACGAAGTAATTTTAAAATTTCCCATAATTTCCAATCGATTGCTTCAGCATACTTCATAAACTGTTCGATTGTTTGAGCGTCCATAGTGCCACTAGTTTTAGGCTCAGCACTGGCGGCTGTTGCAGTCGTGCCAGTTTCTGTGCTTTCTGTAGCCTCTTCATCTAATAAACGTATTTTCTTTGTCATAATGTTTTTACTCCTTTATACATTAACATTAATTGGTTCTTTTGTCAATGACTTAATTGTATTTTCTAAGTCAATGATTGAGTTTTTTATTTGCAGATCAAGTTTTTCAATCTGTCTTTTTATACTTAACTTTTCAAGTTTCATGGATTTAAGTTTATCATAATTAAACTTTGGAACTTGTTTCCAAATTTGGGCATCTAAATCCCTATGTTGTTCTTCTAATGCCTTCTTTTGATCTCTCAGTTCTTGTATTCCCATTTTACTCTCCTTTTTTATAGTGTTGCCAATACATCTTCAGCTTGTTCAGCTTGTTCTTCAGTAAACTCGTCTAAAGAACTAGAAGATGGGCTGTCTGTTTCAAATAAGTTACCAAATGCACTATCGGTTGAAGTCAGACTTTTTGTTCCATTAAATTCAGCTAATAAAGGTCTAGCCTCCTCTAATAAACTCATTGGATTCTCTGTACGAAATAACTCATCAATAAACTTATTCATAAATAAGATCTTTCTAGGAACCCATGGATCAATTTCAAGACTTTTGCCTTTAGCTTTCTGAAAACTACGCCAATCAATATCAAGACGTTTAGTTGCCAGATCAGCTAGAGCATTAGCTCTTTGTACTGATTCAATATGTTGATATACGTTATGACTCATCAATAACATATATGTAAAACTATCCCAGGCAGTTTTGCCTTCTTTACCATTTTTATTAAGCATTCCTGGAGAATACCAGTTAATATCGCCTTGTGTCATTCTACTTCCAATTGGAGATGTCCAAGTAAAAGGTATGTCACTTTTAGCAAATTTTTTATCATCTACAAATGCGTCCATAACATAACCGAACTTATCATTTCTATGAACGTGTTGAGTATAAACTTGCCCCATTGCTGTCGCTAAGAAAGGAGAAGCACAATCAAACATTACTTTCATGTCTGGATTAATATGTTCTCTAATAGCTCTTTGTAAGGCTGTAAGTCCTACTGCCCAATCAAGTTTACTAGTTCCAAGGAAGTGTAATACATCACGTTCACCTTTTTCTAATAGCTTGTCATCTCTCATCTTAATCATAAGATTGAGAGTAATATTAATGTCATACTTTGTTGCACCACCAAATGCCCAACCTTCAAATGGAAAATGTTTAACTGCATCATACCAAACACTTGCTTCATGATTTGTACGACCCTGCATAACATTTAAGTATTTTGTTTGTCCTAGTCTATTTTTAACAAACCAATCACAATTAAATTTTGTATAGTCTAGGCATTGTGCAAAATCTTTAATACCTGTTTTTTGCTTGTATGGTTCACTAGCCGCCATTGTTGGAATATCAAGAATCATACTATAGTCTGCCGTGTACTCTAGCCACCCTAGAATCTTTTCACGTAAACTATCGTCTGTTTTAAATTTATCCCAATCACATTTAATAACGCCTTTAATAATTTGAAATCCACCACTGTCACCAAGAATAAATGTATTCTTTCTATCACGTTGTTGAACCATGTTATCGCTAACGTCTGCTTTTGTTAGATCCAATTGAGCATGGCCTGCTGAATACAAGGCCCAATCATATTGGTAATATGTATCTTTTTGTTTTAGGAAATCCATACCATCTACCCCATGTTCAAATAAGGCAGGAACACGATCTGGAGAGATAAAATCATCTCCGTCTTTCCTATACTTACTGATTACGTTGTTGTAGAATGTACTGATACTAGGCAAAAAGATTGCATAGTCTTTATTTTTCTCAGTTAGATTTACTGTCATTTAATTATTATCCTAGGCTGTTTGTGCTGGAAGAATATAATCATATTTTGCAAGTCCACTATCAACACTGATTTGTAAAGCACCTTTAGTACTAATACTCATTACACAGGCACCGCTCATTCCTAGTTTTAGGATTGCTAATACCTGAGCTAACGGCCAAGCCATTTCATGATTAATCTCACCATCGACATTGTTTGCGAATGTTCTGTTTCCTGTAAAAGAACCATCACTTGCTCCAACACTTAAATTTAAGTTACCATCTTGAGTTTTAATTCTCATATTAGGTTCAATAGCACCATAGATTGCCGCGACTTCATTAAGTTCTGCAACCTTTTGTTTTGTAGGTTCTACTGTAACGTCCCACTCAACACCTTTAAATTTAACAGTTTGTAGAGCTTGTTCAATAATCTCTTTACTCATAAAACGATACTGATCTTTGTTGCCCTCAGTATCTTTAAATAACAAATGATCTGGAGCATTTTGTCCATTACGCTCACGACTTACTACTTCAACAGTAGAACCATCAGCATTATAATTTGTTAATTTTGTAATACCCTGAAGCAATCCCATATTACCAAGTCCAAATTCACCTGTAAATTCTGGGTAGTCTCCATGTAGTTTTGCTTTAAGAATAACAGTTCTATCAGGATCCATTGCATTTAGCTCTGTCTTACCTGATTCACCTGTTACCTTAACTGCTTGGATAAAGCCTAAGCCAGCTGTGTGCTTAACAATATCCTGAACGATATCTTTTGTACTCATATTTAGAGTCTCCTTCACTTATAAGTTAATAGTATAACTATATGATTAAATTGATGTTTTGTCAACTGTTTTTTTAAGAAAATTGTGCACCAAAAGGATCAAATTCCGTACCACATTTCTGTGAGCAAACGCCTAATTTGCCTTCTTTTATGCTATTAAGTTTCCAACTACGTTGTATATCCTGCATGATTCCTGTATTGAAGACGTGCTTAATGCCATGCAGTTTAGCACTAATCGCGTCTTTTCCGCCTGCTCTGTCTATAAAATCCCATACTTGTTCAGCACGGTGATCATCATGCCACCATTTATACATTCTTCCGGCGACCCAACAACAAGGCATAACGAGTCCTTCGGCTGTAATAAACAAGTTTCCAGGACCTGCTACTTTACAGTCAATTTTCGCTTTGTTATAGTATTCCATCATACTACCATACGTTTTTTGTATCTCTTTTTCCTTCGCTATTGCTAGATTTTGATGCTCTAGTTTTCTAGGTTTTGCAAGTACCTGGGTTTGTTCACCTTTACGATTACGTGACTGATGAAAGTCTTTACCCTTATTTTGTACACTTGAGAAAAAACGTCCTGTCTTTTTCTTCATAAATTTTTCTACACCCCACTCTTTTGCTAGGGCTTCTGCTTCTTCTACTTGATGTTCATTATGTTCGAATATTAAATAATCCCAACGAGCTCTACCACCGGCTTCAATAAACGCTCTCATATTACGTTCTACTAAATCCCAATGTACTCCTTGTCTATATAAATGATTTGTATCTTTTAATCCATCTACTGAAAATATAACTGCACCATGCTTACCAATTGTCTTTGCTAGATCCTGCCACCATGCTACTGTTCTGGCACCAGCATTAGTATTCATACTCAACCACATTGTATCGTTACAAGCTCTAAACCAATCAAATACTTCTAGTGTATCTTTAGCACTAATAGGATCACCCAAGTTTCCACACATATACATATTCTTTAACTGTCCTACAAAATCAGCTGGAAAGATATCAATACAATCATCTAATGTTAATTCTTGTAAATCACTTCTAATATGTTTGTTAACTACTCCGCCGTTTTCATTACGATCACACATTGGACAAGATGCATTACATCTTTGAGTTATCTCTAAATGTATTTCTTTTATGTTTTCATAATTGTACATTAATTAAACCACATCCATAATAAGCCAGGAATAATAATTGCAAACTGTGGTAAGAAATTTAGGATAAGAGCTTTTTCATTCCATTTATATCCTACATATATCCAACCAGATGCTCCTAACATTTGTAAAAAACTATTCCAGGGTGTCCATCCTTGAACATGAAATATCATTGCTATTAATATTAATATAGCACTTGTATATTTAATATAAAATACGTGTCCTCTATTCTTCAATAACGAATTTAACATCTACTCCTGGTCCTGTTGCACTTGGTAAATCACCATGTTCTAATACATAGTATTTAATCACGGCACGATACCATAAATGGCTATTATGATATGCATCTTTATTAAATTTATGTATACTATTATTATCTGCAGGCATGGTACTGATTGCTCGAGCCGCTTCTCTCTGTAGTTCTCTTGTGGATAAACCATCTAAAATAGCATTCCACATTTCATCATCCATTCCATCATTCATTATAGTTACCCCAAGTTTAAATTCTGCCATTTTTGTTTGTTTGCATCTAACCCACAAACATCATAACATATATACCATTTTTCATCTTCTATTCTATTCTTAGATCGTTCCCAATGATATGATTGTAATGCATTTTCTAATGTATTTTTTCTTAAATCAAGATCAGAACTGAAAAGCTCATTAGCATCAGGATGATTTAAATTATCTTTATCTGTACCATATCTTGTTTCACTTGCATAACAACAATTCCATATTTGACCATACGGATCTATTTGTACATACTTTCTGTTATACCATGGACATTTAGATTGTGTATGTGGTTCGTGTTTTGTTCTACCTGAATTAACAGTTCTATATTTTGTTACTTGAACATCACTGTCTTGTATATCTTTTGTAGAAACTACTACATTATCAAGTGACAAATAATCTTTAAGACTATAACTCTTTCTTGCTCTATGTTCAAAACATCCTATTTCTTTTGCTAACTTTGCTATGTCTTTTATTTGATGTTTGTTATGATTAAATAATGTTGTAGTCATATTTGCATTGCCACCTGCTGACGTAAATGCTTTAATGTTTTCAATTATCTTATCAAAGCTAGTCTTACGTCTATATATAGAATGTGTATCTTTTAATCCATCTACACAGAAAATAACTTGTAATCTGTTACCTCCCATTGTAGCTAGTTCTTTCCAAAACTCTGTTGTTCTTAGAGAACCGTTAGTACTTATTTGTAATCTCATATCACTTTTTGTAAACAGATATTCAGCCATATATAGTAACCCAGGGTGCATACCTGCATCTCCAAAGTTGCCATTTAAATTAACTAATTCAAAATCTAATTTGTTTGCTTGATCAATTATACTACGCCATAATTTAAAGTTCATATGTTGTAGTTCTAACTTTGGGTGTATTGTATCATCTTTGTAACTTATGTGCCGTTGACAGGCACCACAATGTGAATTACAATAACTAGTTATTTCTATTTGTAAGTACTTTGTATTCTCTAACCAATTCATCAGTTTTTAACTAATCCTTTGAGTTTGACCATCATTGCCATTTCTTCAGTCTTAAATTCTATTTCAACATACCTGTGGCCGTTTTGCCCCATATGACTTCCTGCTAAAGTAAAATGAATCATATAATCTAAATCCATTTTTGCTAGTTGAAAGGTTATATTCATTAATGCGTCGTACACAGGAAACACATCACCTTCCTTATAATTTGAAAACTCTGTAATATCATATGATAATACTTTAGGGTCTTCCATGTTTGTCATTTATTTAACTCCTATCAGCATAAATCTATTATATAGAAACGTATCGAGTTCCCCTTCGTAATAGATACTTTGCATTGGATATTTCTTTTTAACTGCTTCAAGATCCTTGCAACAATTCATATGCTGTTCATTATCAAAATAATCATTCTGATGTAGTAATACAAACGTTCCACTTGGTAATTTTTCAAACCAAGTATCATCCATATGTTCACAAGATGTATTAATAACCATATTCATTTTGTCTATAGTTACTGTAGCCATCTCATTTACATCTAGATTATGTTGTCTTATTTCGTCCTCTTTTTCTTTTAATAATCTTGTTCTAATGTTATGATCCAAATATTGTAGCTCTTTCCCTTTCCAGGATAACGTATTAACATCACGTGTCAATGGAATAAATCTTCCTTGTTCTACTTGATCATGATATAATCTCTTACTTGGATTTACACATTTTTCATCTAAATCAATTGAATAAATTTTATTTACGTTAAACTGAGTGAATAGCATATGTGCTATAAAGTTATACCACCCACCATAGAATACTACATTACCTATACTACCATCAACAATTTTAGCTAGTTCACTTACAATCCATAATTTGGATCTCACTTGTCCACGTGATAGAAAGTCATTCATATCTGGCATTTCTGCGGCTTTATCACCTTCTGCCCAATAGTTAATAAATTTACAAGTGTTGACTAGAAATTCATCTTCTAACATATACTTACGAAATAATGTTGCCAGTAGTTGTGGCTTTAGTTCAACATCTTCTAGCTTTTCGTGTAGTAGAGCATTCATCCAGGCTTTGACATGAGCAGGATTTGAATTAGGCATTGAACATAATTCAATCATAACGTCACGTTTACGAAACCAATTATCATGATATAATGCTTTGTGTATGTGATCCCAACGATCCTTCTGTCCAGTAAATTCAAAGAACTCACTTAATCCATTCATCCAATGATATTCTTTTTGAAACTTTTTTAAATCCACTACTTGACTCCTATTAACATATATCTTGTATAAAGTTGTAAATCCAATTCACCATCATAATAGATAGTTTCCATTGGATATTTTTGTTTAGCTTCTTCTAATGTCTTGCAACAATTACTATGTTGACTATTCTCAAAATAATTATTTGATTGTAATACAACAAAGGTTCCTTTTGGTAAGTTATCAAACCAAGTGTTATCCATATGTTCACAAGATGTATTTACTACTGCATCAATTCTGTCATTAAATGGTTTAACAACGTTTTTGTTTTCCCAAATAATATTTTCAACACTGTCAGTTATTCCTATAAATTTTTCTGTTTCATATAATTTTTTACTAGGTTCAACAACAGATTCATCTATATCAACACTATAAATTGTATTTGCTTTAAACTTTTCAAAGAAGAAATGGGCGGTAAGATTATACCAACCTCCGTAGAATACTACGTTACCTACACTGCCATCAACAATCTCTAATAATTCATCTACTAACCAATTTTTACTTTTAACTTGTCCTCTACTAAAGAAATCATTAAAGTTTTTGATTTCTATGTCCTGCTCAACACAATATCCAACCATTCCATTCAATCTTTTAATAAATTCATCTTCTGTTATTTTTGCTAATATGGCTAAGATAATTTCTCTCTTTGGATAATAGGTATTCAACGTTCTCATTATTGCCGTGTTAACATATGATTTAAGTTCAGTATCACCAAATTTTAGACTTCCACGATCAGTTACTTTCATAAGTTCAAATATGAGATCCCTCATCTTAAAATTGGAAGTAGTAAACATACCTTTGTATACTATATCATACTTATCTAAAAAACCAGCCCACTCTGCATAGTCTGATAAACCACGTAGCCAAGACTCTTTTTCTAAAACTTCATTAATTTTAGATCGACTCATTAAATGTTTTCTCCAACCATTCCCAATCGTTAATTTTGTTTAATGCATTACGATTATCTTTGTAGTGTAACCCAAAGTCTTTACCTTGTTGGGCTCCTAATAAGGCGTACTCACCAAAGCGTCTATTATCGCCTCGTGTACACCATACTTCTAATCGATAAGCATCATCTACTTGCTTATTATGATCTATAATATTACTTGCTAGTTTTGTACATTCTCTAAATGCACTACGCCAAGTATTAAATGGATCAGTATTGAATGCTGTTGTGTTTGATATTTCAAATTTAGGAACAAATTTTGCACCAATTGAAGTTGTCATATCTACTTTAAATTCTTTTACTTTTAATAAATTTGCTTTTGGAAATAATTTAACTCCACCATATCCATATATTAAATCATTAATTGGATTATGACTTCTGTATGTGAAAACACATTCTGTTTCTGGAACACCAGGATATGCTTCACGCCTATCACTGGGTTCAAATTTAAATTGAAAGTTTTCTGAAATTACTGCATCTGCGTCAACTACGTAGAAATATCCGGTTCTTGATTCTTCGGCACAGGCTTTATGTGCATTAAGTAAACCTTTTATTCCATCAATACGTTTTGCATTTGGAGATTTTTGTTTCAGTATTTCAAAGTTTTCATCTGCCTCCGGCTCACCGAAAGTCAGCATAAAAGTATCTAACATTTAAAATTTACCTTCTATTGATTTTATGTTTCTTTTGTTGTTCAGACATCACTTTGTGAGTAATATACCCACAGGTAAACGATACTCCGATAACAGTTATGATGGCAAGCCAGTGCCATAAAATAAATAAATCCATGATTTCGCTTTCTTGATATGTATAAATAATGTTATATACATACTTATTTATTTATATTATAAGGCAATCTCATGAAAAAATCAAGAAAAATCTTAACAATGGATGACATATCTGCTCGAAATCAAGAGTTGGTTAATGGCTTCTGGAATTGGATGGAAACTACTGATAGAGCTAGAATAGTCAAGTTTAACGTACCTGGCAGGACTCTCCGTAGTATATTTGATAGCGATCCTCTTGAATCAACTACACTAATTGATACTATGAGCGATAAAATTAAACGTTACCAAAGTGTCTCACCCTTCAGAAAACAGCAATTTAAGATTACTGACCCTGCTCAATGGACTGAAGATGAGAGTCTGGGAGGAAATATTGACATATATTCTTGTTATAGTATATTTAAGTTATGGTGGTTAAGCCAAAGTATAGATAAAGAAGAACAACAATCACCCCTACAAATTATACAAGTTGGCAGAAAATATAGTTGCCACCCGGGTAGTGATAAAAGAATAGTGTTATGTTTATTGAAACCACAAGCTAGAGTTAGATGCTTTTATGTACATTACCCAGAATTTGATCCATCTCCCTGGCACTGGACACTTCCATATGATGAAGTGAATACTCCAGATGAACTAGTTGAAATGTTTCATTGTGCTAATCATCATACATTTAGATTTTTTCACACTAATGTTAAAATAGACGGACATACTTTCCATGTTGATGATTATCATTACAAGCCATTTGCTTTAGGACTTCATAAGGCGGCTGTAAAATATAGAAAAATTAAGAATAAAGAAAAATTTAAAGTAGATGTTGATCATCTAACTTATGTAGATGCTATTCATAGAATGGGTATGATGGAATCAAAGGAAATGATAGATGATATTTACTTTAAAAATGATTGGACTTTCCAGTTAGGAGAGTTTAAATTTTTACTCGTTAATGATACGTGGTTACCAGAAAGTTTTGTAAAGGCTCCAAAAAGTTTGATAGACTCAAAATATAAAACTAATACTTTAACTGCAAATTCATTCACAAATAATAGGCCGAACATAAGTAGGCATAGGTTAGGACAATAAATTTATGAAATCAATAGATCTACAAATAGCTTCAGACCATAGAGGCATGGAGCTCAAGGACAAAATATCCGAATGGTTAACACCACTTGATGATGATAACCCAACAAGATTTGGAATTACTTTATTTCAAGACGCAGGAGTATATAATAATAAAAAGAAAGCCGATTATCCTGATGTTGTACAGGCTGTAGTTAAGGATTTTGCTACATGGGATAAAGTAAAAGCAGGCTGGAAAGTCTATAATATGGGAATTATTATATGCGGTTCAGGATTTGGCGTATCAATAGCCGCCAACAGGTTCCAATATATTAGAGGGGTAGTTTGCAGAACTCCCAAAGATGCTGAAATGGCACGTAAACACAATGACGCGAATGTTTTATGTTTAGGTGCTGATTTTACAAGTTTTGCCCAATCCAAAAAAATAATCGAAACCTTTTTAACGACAAAGTTTGAAGGTGGAAGACATAAAAAGAGAGTAGAAAAACTAGGGAAACTGTAATGAAAATAAACCATGGTGAATGGATAAAATTATTAGTGAAGCTTCGTATGTTTTATGCTGATATTAGAGGACACCATGGAAAGAAATGGAATTACGAACCAGGGGATCACTATATGGGCATGAGAAAATCTAAGAAGTATCATGAAAAAATAAAAAAGTGAAAATATTTATAGGTTATGACTCAAAACAAGCTGATGCATCAAAGGTTTGTGAGTATAGTTTAAGATATAATAGTTCAGTACCACTTGAAATATATCATTTAGATACTAATGAACTACGTAAGGCTGAAAAATATTTTAGACCTGACGGAGATCCATCTAGTACTGAGTTCACTTATAGTAGATTTTTAGTTCCATATCTGACAGGGTATAAAGGGTTTGCTATGTTTGTTGATAGTGATTTTGTATTCTTAGATAACGTTACTAAATTATGGGATCAGATAATATTAGAAAAAGTTAACTATTCGTTCACTAGTGTCTGGTGTGTTCAACACCCTGAATACACTCCTAAAAGTAATATAAAGTTTTATAATAAACCTCAATTAACCTTCCCTAAGAAGAATTGGAGTAGTCTTATGATATTTAATTGTGAACATAATGACTGTAAGAAACTAACTCCTATTACTGTAAGTAATCAAACACCACAGTGGTTACACCGTTTTGAATGGACGAAAGATAATAATCTTGGATCCATATCAAAAAGTTGGAATTTTTTAGTAGGTGAATATGAACATCAAACTAGTTTACCACACGCCTTACACTTTACAAATGGTGGACCGTTTAATGATGTATGGGGACAGGATTATGAGGAATATTGGCTAATGTATAGAGACAAACTTAACTCTCTCGCTGAGCTCGGTGAACTTCAAAGTCCAACCAGTATTCGTGAACTTTTTTAATATATTTTTCGTTTGCATCTGCTTTTAATATCTCTTCAACTTCAGGATCATAATAAGCAATAGGAAAATCTAGTTGTCTACTTAACTGTTCAAGATAATCCCCTTTATACATATACAATAGTTCTTGACTTAAAAAATGTACATCATGTTCTGCCGTTAGAAATTTATACTCTTGTAAAGCAATATCTAATGTTGCAGAACCACGTACTCTCTCCTGTTGACTCTTTACAATATTTTGATCTCTACCTATAAGAGCAATTTCAACATCACAATATTCTTGCACTTGTTCTATAAACGATTGATAGTCTGGTACTAATGGCATTCCGTTTGTATAGAAAGGACATGAAATACTTGTTACATAATAATCACTTTGTGTCCAATCAAACTCTTTTAATAAATGTGGCTTGCCCCAATATTTGGCAAACGGTTCATGGTGATGTCCTTCCCAATACGTATTAAGTAATGTTTTCCAACCATACACATCTTCATGTAATGCAAATACTTTAGAAAATAAATGATTACCTGATCCTTGGGGACCTGTCATTATTAACATTCTACTCATCTGGTGGATTATCCTTTATATCTTGTGCTATCATATCGTATATACTTGAGTAACACCATTCACAAAATGTAACTGGTAATATTCCAAAATGTCCTTGTATGCCACCTGCATCTTCATCATATTTACTATCACAAATACTACAAGTATCTTTAGGTTCAAATGGATTATCTTTTTTACTCATAAATTTAAATATCCTACTACCACATCAAACTTTAATAATGACATTGGATTTTCCTGTTTATACATATAACCTTCAATTGATCTAATATAACGTGCTAAATCACTGTCTTCTGATTCTATCTCTAAATTCCATTTTCTTTTAAAATGTCCTGAACTAGCGATATGTGTATCCATTTGATGAACAAACATAACTTCCAAAGCCTTCTGAGCTTCTTCTTTAATCATAATTTCTGCTGTTTCATTATCTTTATAATACTCTTTATAATGTGGATATGGTATATCAATACCTCCTACACTTTTCCAACCTATGACGCATTGTTCTGGTCGTCTTGTGACAACAACGAATTTCGATTCTGGAAAAGTTTTAACAAGCCAATCGAAATTATTGATGAACTGATGACACCTAACAATGTGATGCTTTGAATCATCCCATACTTCCCAACCTTTTTTGATTTGTTCACAGATTTCTTCCTTTGTAAATTTTGTAATGTTATCAAACTCTGTACCTAAATCTTGTCCTGGGCCAAAGTATGCACCTGTATGTCTAACTCCATTATATACTTCTTTATGTACCATTAAACGTTCAGGAGTTCTGTCTGTTTTGTCTACATTTAGTTCTGGTACTTCACTTAATACCCAGCTAATTGCACTCCATTTTGATCCAGGAGCACCTGTTAAAAATATTAATTTCGATGTGTCCATAGTTCATGTTCCAAGTTTAAAAATTTATGTGTCTTTTGTTTTGTATCAACTCTATCATTTATAAAGTCTTTAAATATTTTATAGCTTCTAACGTTGGCTGTACTTAATACCTTATCATCAACGTGTTGCATACGAACTGCTCTTCTTTGTTTGAAAAATTTTAGTTTATAAGATTTAAGTTCATCATACATTGAGTCTTCATACCATACGCCATGTTGTTCTACTGCCCAAACATCTTTAACTGTTAAATCTGGCTTCTTTCTTTTTAAATGTAAAGTCCATTGATGATATTCATTTGTTTCTTCAACTGTCTGATGTCTAACATATCCTGGAAAATTTAGTCCAACTGTCATATATCTTTTCAAACAAGCCACTGGGTCATGTACAATATTAATTATTTTAGCATTAGGAAAATATTCTCTAATCTCATTAGGCAAACTATGAGTACAATATAAAATATAAGTATTGTTTGGAATAAGATGACCACCTGACTCATTAAATTGTTCTTCAAATGTTTGTGTATAGTATTTATGTTTGTCTTTTACAAACTTTTGTATGTAGTCATATGGCGGTGGCAACATCTTTCCATTGGGCATTAATCTATTATAATGATATCCACTTATCTTTCTTTGCTCAATAGAACTATCATTTCTACTAGAAATATTCCATGGCATTATACCATTTGCTGGGTGACTATACCAATAAACATTTGGTAATGTTGCTAATCCTCTAGCCAGTCTATGTCCACGAGCCGCTTGTTCAAAACTAACGAATAATAAGTTTGACTTATCTAATGCTTTCATTTTCTGCCTTTAAAATATAAATTACCATCTACTTCTTTTACTAAATCACCGGTTGCAAACCAGTTATCACCATATACACTGATGTTACCTTTTACTATTAGTTCTTCATTTAGAATTTTGTAATCACAATAAAAAGTATTTCCTAACAATGTGTAATCTTTTGGACATTTTTCTTTGGCTTCTAATACCTGATCTAAACTTGTAAAGACTGAATTAATTGCAATAGGACCTACCTCAGTCATTCCCCAATTAGCCATAAATGTTGCACCACGTTCTACAAAATGTTCTATTACATTCCAATGAACTCTATCACTACCACAAGTTATCCATATTCCATTATAGTCTACATTTATATCTGTATCCATTACGTCTTTTGCTTGTATTGGTGTTAAATGTGTATGAGTATAACTTTTAATAATTTGTGTAAAGAATAAAGGATTGAAGTTATCTACCTTAATTGATGCTCCTATAGTATAAGCTGGTAATGTCTGTGCAAAAATACCTCCGGCGTGTTTGAGTTTACCTACAGTCAACACTCTACTTTCAGTTCCTAGCTTTTGTGCCATGATAGCCGATGTGTTACTCGCTGTAATCTTTTCTGGAGATTGTAATATACTTTTCTTAGGTCCAGTTGTTCCGCTAGTATGCAGATAACCGCCCACAGAAAGCCATGTATCATATTCAGGATTTACCATAACTATATTATAAGCGATATATGTAAGAAGTCAAGAAAAAAGTGAGCAGAGTAATTCTGCTCACTTTACCTAATGTCAAAGGATTGTTTTGTTATGCATAGTCCATTGTTCGAGACTTATTAAAGAACCCGTATAACAGAAGCCCTATACCAATTAAAATACATATTGGTAATGCTGGGTGTTCTATGAATGTAGGGTTATTAAAGATATAGTTTTGACTTAATAAACTAAAATCTCCAGATAATGCCGCTGATACTGACTTTATATCATCATAAAAGAATACATTAGATAACTGTAGATAAGACGCCTCGATACGTGGGAATAAAATATAAGCCATAAGTAACGCAGGTCTACTAAACTTAAGATACTTACAGAACATACCAATAGCACCAAATGCCACTAGCATTGTTAAATCTTCCCATACACTTGAATAATATCTACTTGCAAGAACCGCCCAAATTGTTAATGCTAACATTGGAGGAATCCAATACAATGGATTGATGTAAACAATCTTACAACACCATCTTGCAAACACTAACATTAAGACACCAGCAAAGAACGTTCCGAGCATATATCCACTCAATAAACTATTAATAAATTGAGTATCATCCATTATATACGGATTACCAACTTCAAAGCCTATATAAAGCCATAGTGCCATTAATAATGCAAACACTTTACCGCCTGGAATACCAAACATAATAGTAGGTAATAAGCCTCCCATCTTGCCAGCATTATTAGCACCTTCAGGTCCTATAACACCTTTGATATTTCCAGTACCAAACTTTACTTTTTCTTTTTTATTAATTGCTACTGTGGCACTATAGCTTGTCCAGTCACCAATACCACCACCAGTACCAGGAAGAATACCTACAACAAAACCAATACATCCGCCCATAAAGGCTAGATACTTATGTTTCCAAACAGCAAGAATGCCGTCCCAAGTTTGTTGGTTATGTTCTTTACGTGAAATTTTTGCGACTTGATATTTTGTTGTAAGAGCCTCCCATAATTCAGGAATAGCAAATAACCCTGCCGCCACAATGACGACTGGTACTCCATCTTCAAGATATTCCCAGCCACCTGTGTTACGTACTTCTCCCATCATACCATAACCAATAGATCCAAAAAATAAACCTACGCCTATGGCACATAAACTTCTAAACATATTCTTGGTAGTCACTACTGATATTAAACAGAATGCTACAAGAATAAGTCCTGCTATTTCTGGTACACCTACATATTCTGCTATCTGTCCATAAAAAGGAATAATAGCCATACCCAATGCACCAAATAATAATCCATTAACTGTACTTACTGTAATTGCAGAACTAAGAGCATAACTTGCCTTACCCTGCTTTGCCAGAGGAAATCCATCTACCATTGTACTTGCCGCTCCTGACGCTCCAGGTATACCTAATAGTACACTTGCGAAACTGTCACCAATAGTACATGATACCATTGTTGCGATAGAAAACAATACGAATAGATAATTACCACCAGTAAAATCAAAACTCTGTACAATAACAAAGAGCATGATAATTGCTTTACCTGGGCCTGCACTAGGAATTAGTCCGATCAGTCCCCCATAAAAGATACCGGCAGTGAGCATAATAGCCCACTGCACGGCGATTGGATATGTAAGAATCCACTCCATTATATTACTTTAGAAGCTCAGTTTTTACATAGGCATCTTTATACTTGAATACTTCTTTTGCAAGAATAACAAGTGTTTCTAAACGTTCTTCTGTAATTAGAGAGAATAAGTAATCACTATGTGCTTTTACTTCCTCACCTGCTAACCAAGGGAACGCACCTAGTTTCTTATCTAGACGTGCCATTGCTTCTGGATCAGCTAACATTTCTGCCACTGCGGCATTGATGTCTGCTTTGTATGGAGAGTTTGGTGCAATCCAGATTGTTTTCTGGAAACCATCTCTATATCCTTGGAATGCTCTGTAAGCATCATATACAGGACCACTTGGTTCAACACCATATTCAGCTTTATAAACTTCGTTGAATGATTGTGCTCCTTCAGGTGCATTTGGATCACCGTAAACAGAACCTTTACCGTCTACAATACCATGTGCAAACCATACACGACTTTGTCCTGAAGCATACTGTTCTCCATATGCCATCATTGAACTTTGTGGTGTATCACGTGTTGAGTCTAACTGACCTTTTCTAAATGCTTGACGTCTTTCACCACCAGAATTAAATCCTGGAATGAAACGTAGACGTTCACTAGTACATGATAAGAACGTTTCAACTGTTGCATTAAGTTCAGGGCCACAAGCCATCATACCAACTGCAATAATATCAGCGGCAAATCCTGTACCACCAGTTGCTGGAAATTTAACTACATCATTTTTAAAATCAACACCGTCGTTGATTGAAACCCAGATATTAGTATTCATTACAACCACTGGATCGTAGTTACGATAATCAAAACCACCTACGTCTTCAATAAGAAAGCCTTCACCGTTACCACCGTGTGCAATCATAAGTGTTTTTGGACGTTCCATATATGAACCGCCATAGTCTTTAAGAGACTTTTTACCACGTTGTCCTGGTAGGTAACGTGGAATAATATTATGCCCATATTTTTCGAGCTTGGCATTAAGCTCTTTCATTACTGTGTCGCCCCAGAATGCCGTACCGCCTTTACCTGGGCCGTTCGGAAACTGAAGTTCGAAAGTTTCTGCTACTGCTGAAGTAGCCATCATAACTGTCAATGCTACTGTTGCTAGAAGTTTCTTAATCATATTAGTTTCTCCTTAACTTCTTGTTTGTGTTTGAAACATTGTAATCAACGTTTCAGTCATGGAAATGCCTGCTCCGATCAGCAAGTTATTCCGATAAAACATCTTTGATGAGTAATGGTTTGTATCTGTTTACGGCATTCGCCACAGTAACCATCATAAAATTTGAGGGGATTGTGTAACTCTACACTAGCTTTATTTATCCCAATACCTTCCAGACAAAGTAGAAACGGTCTCCATCTGGCTTAATACTAACTACTTGACATCCAAGTAGATTAGCACTATTCAGTATAAACTCTGTATTCCAATCAAAAAATTCAATCCATTGTGATTCTTTTGCCTGGTGAAGTTTACCTGGATTAACACGGAAGAACATAAGTCCTCCCTTTGTTGTTAATTTCACTGCGTGTTTTAGTTCTTGTAGTATATTATCTACTGTACCAAAATTAATACTACCTAAACTAATTACCACATCATACGGAACTTTACTTTGGTATTCAAGAATACTTGATTGTATATCTGCCTTTTTATTATAAGGATCAATACCAATTACATTTTTTATCTTTCCTTTGAATTCATTAAACCCGCAACCAAGATCTAAAACACTTCTTGGCTTTAAGTTGTTTACTTCATCAATTAATGCTAGTCCACTATACTTGTATGATTTTGTTTTTGATTGCCATACTTCAGCAAAATATTTTCCTAATACTGCTTTATCAGTTTTGTCAGCAATCTGTATTAAATTGTCTTGATCATTGATTTCAACGTTAACATCAAAAATGCCTCTGATAGCATTTTGCATTTCCGAATAATTGTATAACGTAGAAGGACTACTTTTAACTATTTCAGTTATTCTATTATAAATTTTTCTATTCATTTAATAAATCTACAATTTGTTGAGCAAGGTTAGAAAACCATTCTTCCTTATGTCCTCTGGTTGTTTCAGCGGCAGTACCAATTCTTATACCACTTGTTTCTATAAAGTTTCTGGGATCATTTGGTACTCCATTTTTGTTTACTGTTATATTATTCTTTTCTAATATATCAGCGGCTTCTCTACCAGACCATTTGCTATCACTTAAATCTAATAATAGTATATGACTATCTGTACCATTAGTCAAGAGTTTAAAATTGTTTTCTATAAATATTTTTGCCATTGCCCTAGCATTTTTAATAACCTGCTGAGAGTATTCTTTGAATTCATCTGTGTTTGCTTCTATATAACATTGTGCTTTGGCGGCAATGATGTTCATTAATGGACCGCCCTGTGTACCAGGAAATATACTGCTATTAATCCTTTTAGTATATTCTTCTTTGTTCCATAATATCATACCTCCACGTGGACCACGTAAAGTTTTGTGTGTAGTACTGGTAACTACGTCTGCATATGCCAACGGACTGTCATAAGCCTTGCCAGCAATTAGTCCAGAATAGTGTGCCATGTCTACGACTAATATAGCACCTACAGTATCTGCAATTCTTCTAAATGCTAACCAATCTATTTGTCTTGGATATGCACTTGCACCTGCAACAATTACTTTAGGTTTATTCAGCATGGCTACTCTTTCGATATAGTCATAATCTAACAAACCGTTTTCATCAACACCATAGGTTATTGAATTGTAAACTTTACCACTTAATGTTGGTGGTGCACCATGTGACAAGTGTCCGCCACTTGCTAAATCCATACCCATTAATATATCACCAGGTTTCATGAATGCTTGATATACTGCGGTGTTAGCATTTACTCCTGAATGTGGTTGTACATTAGCAAAATTACAAACATATAGTTTCTTTAGTTCTTCAATGGCAAGATCTTCTATCTCGTCCATATGTTCACAACCATTGTAATATCTTTTACCTGGGTAACCTTCTGCATACTTATTTGTAAATACAGAGCCTGCAAGATCCATAACACTTTTTGAAGCAAAGTTTTCACTTGCAATTAATTCAATAGTTGAAGTTTGTCTATCTAATTCTTTATCTAAAATTTCTGCTACTCTAATATCCATTTACACTCCCCTAATCGTAAATATATGGATCTTCATCTTGTAATTTTTTCATTTTTGCTTTAAGTTTACGTTTGTATTTCCACTTATCAATTTTCTTTTTTATCCAATTCCAAATAAACATATCTTATCCTTCTGGCCAATCTTCGTGCTTCATGTTGGAGTATACTATTTGTCCTCGCTCTCGCATATCTGCTCTAATATTGGTAGCACTAATTTTGTGTACTTCTTCTCCCAAATCATGTTGGGTAAATGTATACCCTACTCCACGACCATAGCTGATATCAACAATATTAGGTAGTTTCATAACTACATAATCTTCATTCATTTTAAAGCCATGTTCTTCTAAACTGTTCCGTATATTAACTACTATTTGGTTGAAGTCAAACGGATTATCTTCGATTCCATGTACGTCTCTTACCATTATACATACCTGCCCAGTATTGTCAAGGGCTTTTTTAAATAATTCTGTATGTCCATCATGCCAGGGTTGCCATCTGCCAAGCATTTGAACTGTGGGCTTTTTCCAATCAAACTGCATTGTTATTATTCTCCATTTGTCTCTGCGTAAAATTTTTTACGACTTCTGCTAATTGTGCATGAGTATCAGTAAACCATTTTGCTACATGATAATTTACTACACTAAGATCTGGCGGTTCAAATAGTTTATTTGTATCATCATATTTTCCCTTTTTAATTGTATCCATCCAGACTATATAATCAGGATCAAAATGTAATCTTGCTTCTCGTGTTGGACAAATAAAGTCTGCTATTGCTATTTTTCCTGCCATTACTACACCATCTGAAATTTGTTTCATTCGGTTAGCTTGTCTTAATCTTCCTTCAGTAGAGAAATCCCAGTCATCATATTGTTTTCTTACTGCGTCTGCGTTAATCCAAATACCACCTAATTCATTTGCTAATGGTTCTGCTAAAGTACTTTTACCACTACCGGGTAAACCCATAATTAATATCTTCATTCTTCTTCCCTAGGTTTTTTGATAATAACGTAATTGTCTATCTTTGATAGGATTTTATAACTAGCAGGTAAGTGAGTTGCCGTTAACTGTTCTTCTCTAAATATTTTAACTATCTTTTTGTTCTTCTGTTTGAATTTCATTCTTGCTACTACTTCTTGTCCTACATAGCAACCTTTTTTATAATCAACTAGATCTTCGTTTACTTCTGCTGGATATAAAGATGGTTGAGTTAAGAAGTTTGTATCTATTTTACCTTGCTCTAATAGTTTTAAAAAGTATTCCTTATTAAATTGATCTTTATCAATGCTTTCACTTTCCACTGTTACTTTAGAAAGAGGAGCATATTGTTTTAGGAAAGATCCTAAATTACTTTGATCGTTTGAACATTCTACAATATAACAATCTCCATTATCTGTTATGGTTATCTGATGTTTAATCTTACCTTGTCGTGTTAATATAAAACTCTCTAACTTGCCATCTATATTTTTTATGTTATTAGTTATAAGTCCTTGAAAGAATCCTTGAAGGTCATTACCTGTCACTTTAAACCTAACTGGGTTAATAGTTTCAACGTACATTTATACTTCCTTTGTAAGCACTTTTACTTTATAAAGATCTTCCCAACGTTTTGCATCTTCCTCCGTGTCTACCATTGGTTCGCCCTTAATATTTAGTGATGTGTTTAAGAGCATAGGGCAACCAGTGGCTGATTCCCACTTATCTAAGAGCTCATAGAGCCCTTTATGTTGCTTTCTTGTTACTGTTTGTATTCTACTTGTACCATCTAAATGTGTAATTGCTGGAAAACTATCAGGATCTTTAGTCTTTCCAATATACTGCATATAGGGTGAACTGTTAAAATTACAATCAAAATAGTCATGTAATTTTTCTTGTTTTATTACTGGTGCAAAGGGTCTAAACTCTTCTCTCTTCTTAACTGTATTAACTAAATCCTTAACATCTTTTCCTCTAGGGTCAGCAAATAATGTTCTATTTCCTAATGCTCTCGGACCAAATTCTGCTTTGCCATTTGCACAACCAACAAGTCTATTGGTTTTTAATTCATTTAATATTCCATTAACAGGATATTTTCCTTTAATATCATATCCTAAATAAGGACCATTCCATTCTATAAAGTCCTTTCTAGCTGAAAGTATTGCACCTAATGAACTTCCTGCATCACCTGGGTTTGGCATAATCCAAACATTTTTATATATGTCATGAGCCATTGTGTTTGCTACACAATTTAAGGCACAACCTCCCATTATTACTAGGTTATTACTATCCACCATCTTCTTTGTAGAAAGTAATAGATGCTTAAATATTTTTTCATATACTGCCTGTGTTCCAGCCGCAATATCTGCATAGTCCTGAATTGTGTTTAGCTCTGGTGCCCACCATCTACAACCTCTATGTAAATTGTGTTTAAGTTTTATGTGAGGAAATTCATCTGTTAATGGATAAAAGAAGTCATTCCAAATTTTATCTGCATATTTTTCTGGATCACCTAATGCTGACCAACCCATTAAAATATATTCTTCTTCATTAGGTTTCAAACCAATACGTTGAGTCATTGCACTATACCATAAACCAACACTATGTGGATATGATTGACTATATACTTTCGTTAACTTTGTTCCTTCACCTTTCCAGATTGTAAGAGTTTCAAACTCTCCTATTGAATCAATAACTAGAACTGCCGCATCATTAAAACTACTGGTATAATATCCTGCTGATGCATGAGTACGATGATGTCTATGATTAAATAGTTTAACTCTTCTTAAATCCAAATGCATTGAATCGTCCCAATCATCTAGGCCTTGATCAACGCCGTTAAATCCATATTTTAAAAGTGTATGATGAGGTCCTGGTTTTTTCCAAGCCGTCTTCCATTGTTTTGCATATAGTTGACGTATTCGTTTTAACCATGAAGTTTCATACCAATGAATACATCTTGGATCACCAAACTCCATAGCTTGATCTATAATTTCTTGATTTAATACAGGATCAAATTTTATACCACTTGTTCTTTCTGCATGAGCCGCAAAAAGAATATCGTTATCTTTTGTTACTGTTAAAGATGCATCATGGGCATTAGCCGTAATGCCCCACTGGATGCCTGAGTAATTTTCCCACGATAACCACATATAATTATATTTACCTAATGCTTAATTAAGACTACCACCAAACATGAAATACATTGTTTTTCTTTAAAACGTGATGCTTGTGATCCTTTTTAATCTTATCTGTTATGGGAAAGTAAGTCTTATCTGTATTGTAACGTTCTACTGAAATGCCTAACTTCTTAGCTAGGTTTTGAACTTTGGATATTTCGTAAAAGTTTCCTGGAAGATATAAAGTTGAAAGAACTCTATACTTTGTAAAGTTATTTATCTCATTATGGAACACTACTTTATCTAAGTTTTGTGTATATTCGTTTCCAAACTGTCCAAATATCTCAATTACGATATCAGTGTCACCATCGTTATTCAAATCACAACCACTTAAATATGGATGCCAAACCCAATCGTTTGGATCTTCTGGTTGTTCGTGAATAGTATCCACGACATAACCTCTTCCATTAAATTCTATTCTATCAATACTATATCCTGAGTAATACATTCTATTACTGCCTTTAAGACTAGATAGCATTAGTATATCTACATTGCCATCGTTATCCAAGTCAGTAAATTCTGCGTCCTGCATATTTCTGGTATTCAAACCATTTATTATAGTTTTGGATTTAAACTTACCTTTGCCGTCTCCCCAATATACTACTGTACTAGGATCGCCGCCATCTAATAACATATCAAGATTGCCGTCATTATCTATATCCCATAACTGAACATTGTTATAACGTTTTCCTGCACTTACTACTGTCTTACGTTTGAAGTTACCATTGCCATCATTGTAGTATGCTGATATAGTTTTCTTATTTGTGACTGTAGCAACAATATCTATATCACCATCACCATCAATATCACCTGTTGCACCGCCATGATGTAATCCTTTTTCGTTTAACTTAATTCTTTTGTAACCATTTGGAGTACTCAACATAACAATATTAGGTTGAGGTTTCCACGGTTCAAAATCTGGACCGTGTTGAATAAACAATACATCATCAATACCATCACCATTAAAATCACTAGCTAAAATATTTCTTGCCATCCAAAAATCAAAGTTATCAGGTGTTTTGTAATTGTCTTTAGAACTAAAAACCATATACTCACTATATCCTTTGCTACGTTCCTTGTTTCCCTCATGAAGCCAGCTTGTACTTGCAAACATTTCATCACTGAATCCTGCAATAATTTCCAGTGTACCATCGCCATATAGATCTGCCACACCTAAGTTTCCTTTATCAATACGGAAAGCATCCATTTCATTAAAGTTTGGCTTGAGATTGGGCTGAGTAGCCATTTTACAGAAATAATCTGTTCTAACTGAACGACTAGTGGTTTCGTTAATATCTGCAAAGGCTGTAGTTGCTAGGAAAGATAGCATTAGAATAGAAGATAGTAGTTTCATTTTATTCTCTTTCATCATTAATTAATACAATATTATATACACTCTGCGTCTGTCCTTACTTCTGGGTACCATCAGGTTCTGGTAACTACAAAGTGTATATAATAGCTTTATTGTAATACGTCTTACTGAACTTGTCAACCTATAAATGCATTAAAAAAGTCAATGATTTTGCTGTTTTTTCTTAAATAGCGACATTCCATGGCTTTTTTTGTAGTTATAAGATTCTTTGAAACTCTCTAATTGCCACCCTTTCATTCGCTTTTGTATATCTCTAATATTGTCTTTTTTCCATTTATCTGTAGTAGTTTCTTCTTTCCACTGCTTTCTTTCTTCCATTGTTCTAGCACAACCATAACAATATCCAGTTACGGGATCCATTTTACAAATGCTTATACAGGGTGAAACTATCATTTTTTGTAGTATTCATTTATTTGCCAGTAATATTGCTGACTCCAGGTTGGATCAAATTCATGTGAAACCATTATTTTATTCTCTTCGTCTAATAATTGTATAGTCTGTATATTATTAAACATTTTTACATATCTTCTATAAAAATCATCTTTACCTTCAGGTATTCTCCATCTACCTAATATTGCATAACCTAATGCATTACGTTTATCATTTTCATCAATACCTTTTTCTTTAAGCCATTCTCTAAATCCGTCCCAATCAACATCAACATCATGAAATACTAAATCGAACTCACCATTGTAATATTTAATTGGTTGTATATCGTCCATTGGTACATTTTCATCTTGGCTATGAAAAGCTTCTATAAATTGTTTACCAGTTTGTGGAAAATGCATACGGATATCTCCTGCAATATAATTTTTCATTTTAAATTCTTTAAGGTGCTCTTCTTTAATTTCTTTTTTATCGTTTGGATATAGACATATAATCATTGAGCCCTGACGATCGTCATTACTAGAATTTCTTGACCATAATATACCTTCCATCTCATGACAAAAATGATTAAACTGATTTATACTAAAAAATATTGAAGGAGGTCCACCTTCCATTTGTTCTCTAAATCCATGATGAGATCCATGTAGCACTTCAAAATGTCTATGTATTTTGTTTAACTGCTCCTGATCTACCGTTGCTGGATCAAAAACCATATCCACATAATAATCTATATTGTTTTCTTTTAAATATAAATTTACTTTTTCAATATGAAAATTTAATTCTTTGCATAACCATTCTAGATTACGTGGAGCCATATTACCCCAGGCGTGTAGACAAAAATTCTTATCCATTACAATGTCAGGATTATTTAAACAATCGTGATGTAATTCATATGCCCAGTCCTGAGAAAGTTTATTGTCAAATATATCATACTCTAACCAAAAATGTTCTGGAGTATCATTATGTGTCAATAGAAGTTTTAATGTTTTATACATCGTAATTTTCCTTTATGTATGGTATCAGATATTTTTTAGCAAATTGTTCATGTACTTTCCAATTAGGGTGTGACAAGACACATCTATAATACTCTTTCTTTTCTTTTAGATCAACCATTATATGAGCAAACGTTTTAGGAAAGACTATTTTATTAAATTCAGACTGTAAGAAGCTTGTAAGCTCTGGATTTAAATTTACTTTATCATCTGATTCCCTTACTATTTGTTCATGAAGTACATTTGTATGATAACATATGTGTTTCTCGTGATCTTTATGAGCCGTTGGTCTTTCTATTAAATCAGGAACTTCTCTATATAAACATAGTGGATCTGTTATTATTATATTTTTACATAAGGCTTTTGCGGCTGTCATAAAACCATAAACCTGTGTTAATCTTGATGTTACATCATCAACTGATTCAAATAAATGCAGAGCTTCTTCAACCTTGTCATCTAATAAATGTTTTGTAAACTTATGATTACTAAAACTTTTAAATTTAGGATGATCTGTATGAGTATCCCAATGTTGATTTAACCGAGTACTTCTAAATGGATATGTAAAGTTTACTATAACCAATGTGTTGTCATCTATTTCATTTTTTCTTCTCATGAGTTCAGCAAAAATGGCAGTATTACCATATCCTGCTACTGCATAATTTTTATATTGTGCTATCTCAAGATCCTTATAGGCTATATATGAATTAGTTAATGCTTCAGCATCATTTTCCCAATCAGGAGTGGCTCTTTCTATTGCGTAATATGTATCATAATGTGCTTTCTTTCTGTCTTCTATTTTAATAGAACCATTTTCAGAAAGACTTTCATCAAATTTTTCTTTTGCCCACTTAACAATTTCCTTCTGATACTTTTGTACTAGTTCAGTACCTTTTGAGTAACTGCAACCAAATACTATAATTTTATCAATTTTATTCTTAGGCAACGCCACACTCCTTACTGCAAATTCTTGGTGTAAAAGACTTCCACATATTACTATCAAAATATTTTAATATACTATTGAAAGATTCATTTTGCAAGTTCATTTTTTCTACATCAAATAATTCTTCAAGTTCTTCCTTACTTGGGTCCTCGACATATCTATTATATAGATCTCCTATATAACAACAAGGAAATACTGTTCCATCAACGTGTATCATTAATTCTGTTCCCCATGACAATAAACTCTTGCATTTAAATTTTGTTTCATT